>ERZ836877.4665-NODE-4665-length-13783-cov-3.042177_pt1 | contig 13783 bp, 11 predicted proteins | sample MGYA00519469_ERZ836877 | MGnify/ENA primary metagenome ERZ836877 (study PRJEB31850, sample SAMEA3708809) | human gut metagenome | biome: human gut; feature: human-associated habitat; material: faeces | place: China | collected 2014 ... | reverse complement strand
CAATACTGCACCGACCCAATCAAATAAGCAAGAAACTCATGTTAGTGATCTGTTCCATATCTTGTTGCTTATAATGCTTCTTTGCTTTGGTAAAGCGCTGAGGCGATTGTTCACCGCAAAATTATCCTCATGGTGTACCAGACTGTGATACAAGCTGAAAAAATTTTTCAATTTCACCATTTTCCCTATTATGGTCAAGCCATTCAATAAGATCTGATATACTCAAAGTCAGAACGGAAGATTATATTAACTGCGCTCCAAAAGTCTGACATAAAGGACTTTGGGAGCGCAGTTTTATTGTGACAACCTGATTCGGCGTATGGGGAACGATTATTTCACATAGACTTTAGATACCTGTGAGCCCTGACGGCGGATAAAGATGCCGGAAGATGGAGCGACAACACGCATTCCCTGCAGGTTGTAATACTCCACAGGAGCATCTTCCGCACACGAAATGCCTACTGTCTCAACTCCCAAAGTCGGAAGTTTCACTCTGAAAGTAGCATCCGGAGCAGGAGGAGTTAAGCCATTTGCATCTGAATATGCCCACAAGCAATTGTCAAGAATAAACTCTCCGTCTGCAAAAGAACCGTAATAGTCAGACTCAACGAAATCAGGAAGAGCTCCTTGCCGTATGGCATTTGCCATTAGCGCCAGCCAGAAAGGTTCGACATCGGTAGTTGACATCAGACCGGAAGACCATACTATATCGCCCATCAGACTACCGTCATATCTCATAGAGAGCCATACCTTGTCGGGGTTCTCCATCTTGATGAATAACGGAACAGAACCTGTATAACTGAGATCCTTAAATGTCGGATGGTTCATATTTTTGTAAAGATCCACAAGGGCATATAGTGACTCGTCATAAGGATGCTGACGCAACTCGGCTGTAAACACGCTCTTCTCGGTGCTTATACGTGACAGGGCTATATTCTCCGTCACTGTAGCTTCACCAAGTTTTTTCCAGTTCTCCACAAGAGTCATGTCCTCAGACGGATCATAACCAAATTCAAAGCTGGTCTCCCCTTCCCTTGCTCCAAGCAAACTGCCTTCGGTATCATATACCGCGCAGAGCAATGGTCCCTGATAAAAATCAACGCCGACATATTCCACACTGCCATCAGGGCGTTCCCTGAAGGTCGCGTTCCCAAAGTGCCCTAATTCAGGGAAAAAATCTGAATTATTCATAAGGCACACGGTTGAATATGCCGGATTAACATTAAGTCCCGTTTTCATGGGACCGTTTACCGGCGATCCGTCAAGATTGGAAGTTATAAACACGCGGGCCAGATCCGTGGCATTGATCACATACATATCGGCATCATCGGCATTATAAAAATCTGCATATCCCGTTGCCTGTGCCCACTGGAGGTAGTAATCGGGGATAAGGAACAGCCCCGGCACTCCGGGACATTCCTTTACTTCAACCACCATCTCGGCACATGGTGCTGTGGTAAAAGCAGCCATCACAGAACTGTCCTTCACACGTGCCGATCCTGCATCCTCCCACTTGTCGGCAGGCGCTATAAACGAAACATCTTTCTCGCTTGCAGAAGCTGAATGGGAACTCCCCTGCACATCGCGGCTCACAGCCACAAGATGGAACCTGCCATAGGGAACTTCCGATGCAGGCACACTTACTGTAATCTCGGAAGCGCCCCCGGTCTGAACCGTGTATACAGTTGCCATTTCATCTGCCCCGTCAGAGAAACGCTCAACATAACGTTCAAGAAAATAACGATTCTTCTCGTAATCCTGAAACGGTACCAGCGCATAAGATACGGAAGCGACTTCCGATGAAATTCCGGAAATCGTTGCCACAGCACTTCCGTCGGCATTCAGGCTTAAATCCTCAACACATATGTCGTAATTCACATAACCGGGCAACTCAAGAACATACGGAGGAAAAATCTGGCGTTCATCCTGCAGGGTATACTCTACATTAATTGACTGACAGGGGAACTTCACACATTTATCAGCATATTTCCCCCATAACCCCCAATAGTCAAGTTTTTCTTTATCATACCCATACGACTCAATCATGCTTTCGATACGGCTAAGAATCCAGACATAACCATTATACTCATTCCACACACCACTCATGCGCCGTTTCATTACAACACGGGACGGATCGGAAACATCAATCACCAGATAAAAATCATCCTGTTCCTCAAAAGTGGTCAGATAGGATGCAAGGGGATGTGAAGATGTGTATGGAGATTTGAAACGCATGATATTCTCGTTGCCTTCCAACACTTCCACCTCAACAGGAGTAGACAGCGCCGCTGTCACATCTCCCAATTCATTCCATACATCCCCACTCATTGCCGCAATGTAATATACGGCAAAATCACGGAGTGTACCTACTCCGATTGAGCGCCATGTACCTTCCAGAGGCTTGTTATACTGTGTGGTGGCTGTTATATAATTACCAATAGCCACATTCTCGGCATTAAACGGTATAAGATAGAAATGATCGGAGTCGTTGCGCACCTCCACAGTAAAATTACTTCCGGTAACATCACGGTAAATCCCGTCATATTTACTGTCCGGCTTATACTGCATCATAGCCATTACATCTGACTTATACAAAGTCGACTCATAGTTGCTTACAACACGGTAGAATGCGACATTATCGGAACGGACGACCTCGAATGTCGCTTGTGTCAGGGATGAAGGAACAAAAATCTCATTACGTTTCAGCTCAAAAGTGAATTCCGGAGCCTCACCGAGGAGTATCTCTGTCTGATCACCACTGCTATATCCCGTATTGCCGTAAACCAGCCAGAACAATGATTCCACATTCAGTTTATTGGCGCCTTCCAGATACCATCCACTCATATACAGACGGAATTCGCCATACCAGTCGGCAGGAGCACCGGGGATGGCAATACCCGTAGACTCATTACATGTAAAACTGCCGTCAGCCTGGATATTAATGGTTATATCAACATTATTGAATACGTTTTTAAAACATAGCTGCGATGTACCGTCTGAAGCGGTGCGTTTCATCACCGGAAACGGTTGCTGGAACTCCGGCATCACAGCATTATTATTGGCACAAATTGCCCTGAGGAAATCCATCATATCTTCCGGAAAGGAAGTGGTGCATAGTTGCTTCCATTCGCTCCATGTGACATTCGCACGGAAAGCCCTGTCGGTTGAAAGATCCATAGCGCACTCCCCTTCTGTAAGAGTCTTAAGTTCAAATGGCGTGCCGGAAGCCGTAACCGGGATTACGTTTGCCGAAGGTGATATTACCTGCGGGAGTAACTGCGTGCCTCCTATATCAAGCACCGCAGCATTGAGGGCTGAAATTCCGGCAAAAGCCAGAATGCCGAGTAGAAATTTTTTCATTGATTGTATTATTAAATGATAATGATCGGAAGTCAAAATTAATTGTACCAGTTCACAAGAGTCCACAGACTAAAGCCATAAGGTCTGATATAATCCGGTAAAACATGATAGTTGTAGTGAGTCTTTCATGTGTGATTCCAAATTAATATGCAAATTAACGTAAACAGAGGATAATCTACCCCTCCCAATTGTTAAATAGCATTAAACACTGTTAATACCATCAGATATGTGGCGATGCACGCCTCGATATTGTAATGACGGTAGGACCGAAATTCGCGAATTCCGGTACACCACTGTATTATTATGTCTGCAAGGCGAGGATCACAACTGACGGCGGTAATCGTTGGGGCTGCATCCTACCACTTTCTTGAAGGCACGGCTGAAATACTGGGGATACTGGTATCCGAGATAATATGCTATCTCCCCAATGGAGCGCGCTGGATCGAAAAGCTGCTCTTTCGCCACATCCATGGTCTTTTGCATCAGGTATTCCTGTGCGGTCCGTCCCGTCTCCTTCTTGATCAGATCCCCGAAATAATTGGCAGACAGATGCAGTTTGTCGGCGCACCAGGCAACAGTGGGTGTGCCATGCTCCTGCGCGTTTCCTGATGTGAAATAGTTGTCCACCAGTTCCTCGAAACGGCTTAACAGATCTCTGTTCGCCTTCTTGCGTGTGATGAACTGCCTGTCATAAAAACGCAGGCAGTAATTCAGAAACAGTTCTATGGCCGACGCTATTATTGTATTGCTGTGCCTGTCACCGCCGAAATTTATCTCATCGTCAATCTTCCGGAAACAGTCGATTATCGTCTCACGCTCCTTCTGCGACAGATGCAAAGCCTCATTTGTGGCATAGGAGAAAAATGTATAGTCTTTCATATGACGTCCCAGTGAAGTGCCGTGCAGCAATTCAGGACAGAAATACAACGCCCATCCTTTAGCCTGGTACGTCGATCCGTCGGCGGGATGGCCGAACACCTGTCCCGGAGCTATAAACACAAGGGTATTTTCCTGATAATCATATCCCTGCCTGTCATACGTCAGATAATCGGCACACAACACATCTTTAAGAAACGCCACATACATGCCCATATTCTTGCGGCAGTTAGGTATGGGCGCTGTGATATGCGAGCCTTCGAGGATATTCACATACGGATGGCGTGTGGGCACTCCCCAGTGATCGTTGTAGTCTTTTACTGTAGGGATATTTATTATCTTGTCCATAACCTTAATTCTTTGATAATTGCAAATTTAACTCTAAATTCTCATTCCGCCGTCATAATCGGTAAAAGTTATACTCAAATCCGTAATACGTATAAATCAGGTCATTCCATACCTGTGTAATTTTGCACTGTAATAATTCGCTTATGGATAAAGTACTGACCATCGACAAATTCAACCGGCTTACCGGACAGGAGACATTCCACCCACTTGTAGGGATCGCAGATCTCACATCCGACCGCCTCGATTGCGATATAGACCATCCCTGCAACTTTTATGCGTTGCTGTGCGGCCGGGAGATGCTTAGACTGGTAACTCCGGGCGAGACATTTCATATTCCCGCCGCCGCGCACATACATAAATACGGATATACCGGAGTGCTCTTTCATCCCGATCTCCTGTGCGACACACCTCTTGAGAAAGAGATCGGCAACTATACCTGCCGGTGCAGCTGCCGGAAACTCCTTGGCGACAGCGACAAAAGAGCCATATCCGGATGCATTTCACAGATCGCGCGTGAACTGCGACACGACATAGACCGCTACAGCAGCACAATAATATCCTCGCAGATAGGTCTGTTACTGAACTACTGCACACGCATCTGCTCACCAACTTCCGAGAGACGAACATAACAGACATATAACAGTCCTGAATATATGACATACAACAATTTCCCCACCGTTTCAAGAATTCTCCCCCTCGTGGCTGCAATCTCCCTCCTGATGTCGATATTCCCGCTCCATGCCGCGGAATCGGAATCTACGCAGACCACAAGGCGGAAACAGATCACTGCCATCGCATCGGCCACAGCAAAAAGCGACTTCCCGGCCCTGAGGGAAGCGCTTGACTCGGCGCTCGACAGCGGCATGACCGTCAACGAAGCCAAAGAAGTAATTGTACACACCTACGCATACTGCGGCTTTCCGAAAGCCCTGCGCGGGCTGCAGACCTTTGTGGATCTCCTTGACAGGCGCATTGCAGCAGACCGCCCTGTGATATACGGGAGAACCGCTTCCCTTGTCAAAGACGACCGAAGCAAATATGAGCGTGGGCGCGCCATACTTTCAGAGATCTCAGGTGTTCCCGCCGATGCTCCCAAACCTCCCTATGCAATACTCTCTCCAGAAATCGAGGTGTTTTTGAAACAGCATCTGTTCTGCGACCTTTTCGAGCGCGATATCCTTACCCCGGCCGAAAGGGAACTTGCCACAGTGGCAGTCATAGCCTCCATCGGCGAGGGAGTTGAACCGATGCTGCGCTCGCATGCCGGCATAGCGAAACGCCTCGGAGCCACCGACAGCCAGATCGAGGAGATCATATCATCAGCCACACCCGCCGCCTCCATTTTTCCCAAAGGTACCAGAATAGAAGGGGCAAATTTCAACGGCACGGCATATCTGCAACGCCTGATGACAGATGCCGAAAATTTCGACGTTGTGGTATCCGACGTGATATTTGATCCCGCAGCACGCAACAGCTGGCATTCACATCCCGGCGGCCAGATCCTTATCGCCACAGCAGGCCGTGGATGCTACCAGGAGAAAGGTAAGCCTGTGCAGATCCTCAATCCCGGCGATGTCGTCGCTATTCCTGCAAATGTAGTCCACTGGCACGGCGCCATGCCCGACAGCAAATTCAGTCATATCGCCATCAATACCAAAGTGCATCTCGGCGCCACACAATGGCAGCAGCCGGTGACAGGAGAGGGATATGACGGCCTGCGGTAAACAATCACGCATCAATAATTACATAAGTAACTGGTCAAAATTATTTTAATGTTTGTTCGAGAAAAATTTTGTGAAGATTTTTCTTGACGAAGAAGGAGTGTAGCGGGCTACACGACTGATGAGGAGAGGAAAAGATTCCAAAATTTTGCCGAAGAAACATTGAAATAATCTGACCGGTAAATAAAATAATTTTGAACTGTTACTTAACATCAATCCACAATGAAAAAACTATTATTAAGCACAATCGCAATATTAGCCGGAATTTTCACACAACATGCCGAGGCTAAAGATCTCGTGGCATATTTCTCTGCCCAGGGCAATACCAAAGCTGTAGCAGAACTCATCGCGGAGCTAACCGGCGCGGACATATATCGTATCGAAGCCGCCGAACCATACGCTCCCAACCCCTATGACGACAGCGACCGCATACAGAACGAAGCCTACAACGACCTGCGTCCGGCCGTAGCGGATGCACCTTCGCAGGAGTGGATAGACCAGTATGACCGCATCTTCATCGGCTCTCCATGCTGGTGGCATCAGCCCGCAATGGTAGTGTGCACATTTCTTGAGAGCTACGATCTAAGCAAACATGTGATAGTGCCGTTCTTTACCTACGGTGCCACCACCTACCTCAACGAATCCATGCAGAAGATCTACAAGTACACTCCCAACTCCGTCCATATTCCCGCCACGCTGCCGGAAGATCTTGATCCTGAGGACATCACACGTCCCGGACGTCCCGACGATGCCGGAATAGAAATGCCCGGAAATGCAAGCGTGGTAGAAAAATGGCTTTCGCGCATCGGAATTGCAGGGATAGATGATACCGCATATGACCCATCCGGAAATGTACGCATATACACTGAATCGGGAACAGTACGCATTGAACTGCCTGAGGAGATGAGCCCCAACACGGTAGAGATATACGATATGGCCGGTACTCTGGTCAGGAGAATGTCTGATGAACTGGAATACTCCGTCAGCGTACCTGCAGGTTCGGTATACCTTCTGTCAATGGTATCGGAAGCGGGAAATATCCGGATAAACAGGAAGCTCGTCTCCGAATAGTGCGTGCCCTGTCCCACTGCCCGTGATACCATATCGGCAAAACAGCAACAGTTCCCAATAACCTAATTTGACGCTGAACAGATGAAACCTATATTAAAACGAATTTCAATAATATCACTCATAGTCATGGCAAGCAACATAATGTCAAGATCACAGGAAATCTACGATTACGCCAGCAATCCGTTCGGACTTGTATACCGCGGTGCTATTTCTGAGAACCGCGAGGGGGAAGTCAACATACATCCTGTACGTTATACCCTGAACGGCAACGAAATCGCGGCAAACGTATACACTCCCGCCAATTATGATCCCTCCAAAAAATATGCCGCGGTGGTGGTGTCTCACCCCAATGGAGGCGTTAAGGAACAGACAGCCGGTCTCTATGCGCAGCGTCTCGCCCGGCAGGGCTATGTGACCATCGCGGCCGACGCCTCATATCAGGGAGCGAGCGGGGGCACACCCCGTAATCTCGATATACCCCAGAACCGCATCAACGACGTGCGCGGGATGGTGGACTACATTTCGCAGTATCCGGGGGTAGATCCTTCGCGCATCGGTGCGCTCGGCATATGCGGAGGGGGAGGATATACTTTTGCCGCCGCACAGTCCGACAAAAGAATAAAAGCCGCGGCGACACTCAGCCTGTTCAACACCGGCCGTGTAAGGCGCCTGGGATATCAGGATTCGCAGATGACTACCGTGCAGGAACGTCTGAAACGAGCTTCGGAGGCACGTGAGAAATTCGCCATGACCGGCGAGACCGGATATGAAGGCCCTGCCGGCACGCAGACCCGCCAACAGATAGAGGAAGCGATGAGCCACCTTCAGCCCGGCACGCTCTATCACGACAGACTGGAATATTACGGAATAACCCACGCACATCCCAATTCCGTAAGCCGCTACACCACAGCCAGCCTGATGGATCTGATGACCTGGGATGCAACCACATATGCAGATCTCATCGAGTGTCCCATTCTTATAATGTCAGGCAGCAAATCAGACTCCGATTACATGAGCCGCGAGGCATATGTCAAGGCTACCGCAGCACGCGACAAAGAATATTTCGTGATTGAAGGAGCATCGCACATACAGACATATTATGTCCCTGAATATGTGGATGCCGCAGTTGGCTAACTCACAGAATTCTTCGGTAAAAACCTCTGAAAGATAAACTCCACATATGATCCGTAGCATATGCTCATGATCCGTAGCATATGCTCATGATCCGTAGCATATGCTCAGTAAGCATCGAGATAATGGCGATGCTTCTTACCTCCTGCGGCAATATGCCGCAGGACAAACAACCAGACAATACAGATGTAGGGAAATATATGTCCAAACCGGGAAAAACCGCAACCGGTCCAAAATCAGTATTGATTCTTTCGTCAAGTCCCCGGCGCGGAGGCAACAGCGAGCAACTGTGCCTGCAGTTCAAGAAAGGAGCGGAAGAGGCAGGTCACAGGGTGGATATGATAAACATCAACGACTATGATATCCTCTATTTCAGCCAGACTGAATATGACCGCCAAGCCTCAGCCACGGAGACCGACGACGCGGCCGACATCATCGCGAGAATGAAGAAAGCCGATGTAATCGTGCTCTCCTCCCCGGTATATTTCTACAACATAACAGCGCAGCTCAAGGCGCTGATCGACCGCACATACGGGCATGAGAAAGATCTCAGGGAAAAAGAGTTCTACTATATCGCCACATCCACCGACCGCGATGAAGAAGCCACCGACGGGGTGTTCGAGGCATTCCATGGATTTGCCCGCTGCCTTTACGGCTCGATCGAACGCGGTGTGATCCGCGGCAACGGCGCCCGCAACCGGGGCGATATAGACTCCCATCCCGCAATGCAGCAAGCATACGAGATGGGGAAAGGGGTATGATATTCCGAACCTGACATATGGAATATTTTATGGCTGTGTATCAAAAATCGCGATTCTTGACACACAGCCATATTTATGTGAGGATGGAAACCTAAACGGCCTAAGCCATCACCGCCATCCTACATATCTCTGTAATTTTCATTTCACTGGTGCGAACTGGTCTTTTCCGACACCACAGACCGGGCATACCCAGTCATCGGGAAGATCCTCAAACGATGTTCCAGGTGCGATACCGCTGTCGGGATCACCTACCGCCGGGTCATATACCCAGTCGCAAACCTCACATACATATTTATCCATAGCTGAAACAATTTATTTTAATCGTTGCGGCGACATTATTGTCACCGGTTTATTAACACACAGATTCATCATATAGTTCAGCATGGAGACATAATTAGCCATGAGCCCCGACGGTTCTCACCAGGTGTTTTATACCTTTTCGTATAGTGCTCCATTTCGGGAAAATGGCTGACGGACGCACTTCTCCGTAACCCACAAGAATCACCAGCAACGATGCGAGCGCAACCATAAGCAACCATCCATAGATCTCCTTCATTGACACCACCAGAGCCTGTGTCTGCACTATTCCGTACAGTTGTCCGAAAGAAAAGCCGGAGACCGCCGGGTTGAAGTCCACGATGTTGCTCCCCGCGAGCATTGCATTCCTCGCCATCACATGGCGCAACCACTCCCCTATAAGTGCCGGACCGAGAGTTGCGCCCATCACCGCTCCGGTAAAACCGTTGATGGTAAGTGCCTGCGGAAATACCATGAACGGCAATCCGCTCTGAACTATGGAGGTCAGGAACACTATAGATATTATTACCGACGCCACTCCCCTGGCAAACAGTGGGATGAAAAGCATCTCTTTCTCCACCCCATAGTCTATGAGGATATAGAAATAGGCGAGATAGACAGCTGCAAGCGCAAAACCGATGGCCGTCATTGTCTTATACCTCCATTTCCGCAATGCGAAAGTGAAATATGTAAAGGCGCATCCCACTATGATCCCGGCAAATACATACCAGTTGAGATCAATCAGATTGGTATCGTCGAATCCGAGTATATTAGCCGCATAACTGTGTTCAAATACATGCTCGGTAGCCAGAAGTGTGAAAAATACGAGATATATACCTGTGGCCCGGATCACATTCCGGTTTCTCATTGCCGCCAGACTTATATACGGGTGATGCAAAAATGTAGCGCGCCAGAGATTGATGCCCAGACAGGCGGTGCCGGTCAGAACAGCCCCACGGATCTCTATGGCATCCCACCAGTCGAAATAGTTGCCGTATACACAGACAAACGTAAAGCATAACATGAAAATGCTCCATAAAACCGCTCCGATCCAATCTATGCCAAGAAGAGGAATGAACATCGGCGCACGCACCGGCCTCACAAGTATCATCACCATAAGCATCATCAGTGCAAGAAGTCCGGTCATGATCCAGTGCATATACTCCCACTGCGAAAAGAATGCCGTATACACTGTGGCGATACCGCTCAACTGTATCACACTGTCTACCACAATATATACGTAGCAGAAAAATATAGCCATGTCGCGCACAGGAGTGAGCCACAGCTGTATGGTGGAATTACATGCGAAAGTGGCCTGCATTCTGAACCATCCCGCCACGAAACAAGTGGCCACAAGCACGGGCACACTCGCGGTATAAGCGCATATCAAGTTCGCGGCAATCAGCACAATAGCCGATGCAAGCAACTGGGTTCGGGTGGAGAACCGGAATTTTATACGGAACATCACGGCGAAATTGATCGCCATGCCCACCAGGGAGGCGTAACCTGCCATCAGGATGTCTTCCTGCATCAATGCCGTCGTGCCGACCATCTCGGAAGCGGCTGCAAGATACACCCCTCCCGAAAACTGCACTATCAGCACGAAAAAGATGAAAAGCCAGGGTTTCAGCCTTCTGGGAATATAATTCGGGACATCGGGAATATCGAATGCCCCCGGCGTAGCATGCCAGTCTGCCATATCAGTATTTTACACGACATTCCACATTCATTCCCGCGCGCAGCCTGCCCATATCTGCGGCATCGTTATCACCCGCGAATTTTATCCTGACAGGAATACGTTGCCGCACCTTCACGAAATTTCCGGCTGAATTGTCCTGAGGGATAAGAGACAATGAAGCTCCGGTGGCTGTGGAGATAGCCTCCACCTCCCCATGAAACATTACATCGGGTATAGCGTCTACCGTGATTTCCACCTTGCTTCCGGAATTTATATGACGGAGCTGCGTCTCCTTGTAATTGGCGGTAACCCATACGTCGGCGGAATCGACAATGTCGAGGAGTGTCTGGCCCGGTTGCACAAGCTGTCCTACCTGTATCTCTTTCCGCGAGGTAAATCCGTCGCAGGGAGCCGTTATGACGGTATAGCTCAGATTTAGCTCCGCCGTCTCAAGAAGCGCCTTGGCAAGGTCGATAGCCGCCTCCGACTGTGATATACGCTGACGGTTCACATCCACCACCGTGGATGTGGCTTTCCGCTGACGGGAAAGCATCTCGAAGCGAGCCTTTTTCGCCTCATAATCGGTTTTAGCTCCGTCATATTGCTGACGTGTCACGGCATCGCGCTCAAGCAGTTTCTCATATCTCGCCAGGTCTGTGGCCGCAAGATCCAGCAGCACCCTGGCCTCCTCTATCATTGCCTCGCTGACAGCTACATTGGCCGAGGCAGACGATACAGAACGGTCTGCCACATCCTTTCCGGCCAGTGCATTCTGATAGTCGGCACGCGCACGCGCCACATTGAGCCGCATGTCGGCATCGTCTATTATCACCAGTGTGTCACCTTTTTTTACCTGCTGATATTCTTTAAAACGTATTTCCTTTATATATCCCTGCACACGGCAGTTCACAGGCACGATCTGCTGGCATATCTGCGCGTTGTCCGTGAATTCCACATCGCCGAGATGAATGAATCTGCAGCCCACCCACACGGCAGCCGCTGCTATTACTGCTATGGTAATTATATAGGAGAGGATTTTTTTATCACGGTGTCTCATATCTTTCCGGTAGTAAATAACAACTTATAGTAATAATAAATAATGTTGATGCGTGAATTCACGAGTTTCTGTTCCGCGTCGAGTTTTGCATTCGCGGCATCTAGCATATCGGTTATCAGCGCCATATCGGCCGAATAGCGTGTAGACGTCACATTGTAATTGCGTTCGGCAAGTTCCACGCTTTTCTGCTGCGTTTTCAGCTCCTCGTATGCCTCCAGATAACGCACATGGTCGGCAGCTACGGCAAGCGATACATTCTCGCAGGCGGCATCGTATTCCTCCAAGGCGTGCCGGGTGGCTATGCGGCTTTTGGCCAGAGACCGGTTGCTTTTATATAGTGATGAGATGTTGTAGCTGACACCGATCCCCACATACCAGTAACTGAGATTACGGTTTATGGGAGGAACCTCCACAAGAATAGGCCCGTCGATGCTCCATCCGGCCTTTATGCCGATCTTGGGAAGCCGCTCCGACTTCACAAGCGCCTCTGAGGTGCGGCATATGTCAATACCAGAACGTGCAAGGCTCAACGACGGGGAGTTCGTCATCGCCTCATTCCGCCACCATGCGGCATCCTGCACCGGAAGCGAACGGGCAAGGATGGCGGTATCCGGTTCCACCACCGTTCCGGCAGGAAGGCCGGCCGTAGTCACAAGATTGTTGTTCAGAATGTCAAGCGTGTTGTTTATTCTCACAAGCTGCAGCCGCAGATCGGATATAAGCAGCTCATAGCGCGTAATGTCGTTCTGGAGTGCGGTACCCTGGTCATATCGCGCACGCATATCCTCAAGCACCTTGTCGGCAGCCGCGATATTGCTTTCCACTACCCGGCGCAGGTTCTTGTACTTGTATATGTCCAGATAAAATCCGGTAAGACGGAAACGGATATTGTCGCGCTGAAAATCGGTGGCATACCTTGCCGCCGTTGACTTAAGTCCGGCAAGCTCTATGGCATTTGTCACTGCCCCGCCGGTATATACCGGTTGTGTTATATTCAGTGAGAGGCCGTTTCCGAAATGCGGGATAGGTGCTTTCTGATAATCGCTTAAATTCCGTTTTGTGGTAAAACCGTCGCCGATATAGCTGAATGACAACGAGGCGTCAATATCTGGAAGGCGCCCGGCACGCGCGACACTGATTTCACGCTCGGCTTCCGACTGCGAGGTGAAAGATGGGCGGAGTTGGGCGCTCGCAGTCTCGGCAGTCTCGAAAATCTCCTCAAGAGTGATTACCGATTGACCGTAAGAGCACACTCCACCGCTCGACAAGGCCACAGACAGCAACCCTGTGAGCAATCGATGATTGTTCATAAGTAATATCTGATAAAAAATACGGGATTTATTTCAGTCTCTGATTATGACTGAAAACAGCTCATTCACATGCAGACAACAATGGAGCTGTACTTTTCCAGTTTTCAAGATGCCCCCAGTTTTTTACGGCGGGGTCTGCGATTTCAATCGGTTGTGATATGTAGTTCATTTAC
>ERZ836877.4663-NODE-4663-length-13783-cov-5.690924_pt1 | contig 13783 bp, 10 predicted proteins | sample MGYA00519469_ERZ836877 | MGnify/ENA primary metagenome ERZ836877 (study PRJEB31850, sample SAMEA3708809) | human gut metagenome | biome: human gut; feature: human-associated habitat; material: faeces | place: China | collected 2014 ... | reverse complement strand
AGACAATTTCTTTAATAGGAACTTTAAAAATTAATAAATATTTAAATACAGAATCAATAAATATGATTATAGAGGATATGAAATAGTTTCCTTGATAATAAAAGTTTGTTATAATAGAAATAGGAGGAGTACATAAAATGGACTTTAAAAAATATATTGAAGATATTAAAGATTTCCCTGAAGAAGGAATTATCTTTAGAGATGTAACACCTTTATTAAAAGATAAAGAAGCTTATAAAGAATCAATTGACACATTCGCTAAATGGATCGATGGACTTGGAGTTCAAGTAGATGTTGTTGCTGGTCCTGAAGCAAGAGGTTTTTTATTTGGATGTCCTGTTGCTTACAAAGTAAATGCAGGGTTTGTACCTGTTAGAAAACCAGGAAAATTACCAAGAGAAACAGTTTCAGCAAGTTATGATTTAGAATATGGAAAAAATGAAGTTCATATTCATGCCGATAGTATCAAACCTGGTGAAAATGTTGTTATTATTGATGATTTACTTGCTACAGGTGGAACAGTTGAAGCAACTATTCAACTTGTTGAACAACTTGGTGGTAAAGTTGTAGGAATTGCCTTTTTAATTGAACTTGAAGCTCTAAAAGGTAGAGAAAAATTAAAAGACTATAATGTCTATTCAGTATTAACTTATTAAATAAAAGAGAGGAAACTCTCTTTTATCATATGAGGGGGTTATAATATGAAAGAGTTTAAAAAAGCTGGAGATAAAGTCACTATAGAAGATGTCTATGAATCATGTAGACGCTATATTACCAATGAAGATGATATGAAGCTTATTAAAAAAGCTTATGATTATATCATGGTTAAACACGAAGGACAAAAACGTAAAAGTGGAGAACCTTATACAATTCATTTGATTTGGGTTGCTTATATTTTATCAACATTACAAACAGGACCACTTACCATTACAGCGGGTCTTTTACACGATGTCATGGAAGATTGTGATGTATCACGTGAAGAAATGGTGAAAGAATTTGGAGAAGAAGTAACGACCCTTGTTGAAGGTGTTACGAAGATTTCTAAAATGCCATTTAAAGATGAAGCAGATGTATATGCTGAAAATCATCGTAAAATCTATATTGCGATGGCTAAAGATATACGTGTTATCTTGATCAAATTTGCCGATCGTTTACACAATATGCGTACATTACAATTCATGCCCCCAGAAAAACAAAAACGTATTTCTCGAGAAACTTTAGAAGTCTATACACCGATTGCTCATCGTTTAGGGTTGAGCGATATTAAAACAGAATTGGAAGATCTTTCTTTATCTTATTTAGATCCAATTGCTTATCATGATATTGCGAGACTTCTTCAAACAAAACAAGATGAGCGAAAAGAATCTGTGGCGAAGATGATGGAAGAAGTTGAAAACTTATTAAAGGAAAATCATTATCAATATCGTATTTTAGGTCGTGCGAAATCTATCTATAGTATTTATAAGAAGATGTTTAAAAAACATAAACGTTTTGATGAACTTTATGATCTTTATGCACTCCGTATTATTTTACAAAATAAACTTGATTGTTATAGTGTTTTAGGATTGATTCATGATCATTATCGTCCAATTCCAGGACGTTTTAAAGATTATATTGCTATGCCTAAACCAAATATGTATCAATCACTTCATACTTCTGTTATTGGTGAAGATGGTAATACTTTTGAAATCCAAATTCGTACTGAAGAAATGGATGAGCTTGCTGAACTTGGGGTTGCTGCTCATTGGCGTTATAAAGAAGGCAAAGGTTATTCTGCCAAAGCGGAACAAAAAGAAATTGGAGAAAAACTTCAATGGTTACGAGAATTTATTTCTTTGTCAGATGATATCAAAGATGGCGATGCCAAAGAATATTATGACTCCATTTCTCGTGATATTTTTGAAGCCAATGTTTATGTTTTAACGCCACAAGGAAAAATTGTTGAACTTCCTAACGGTTCAACACCAGTTGATTTTGCTTATCGTATTCATACAGAAGTAGGACATCATACAGTTGGTGCGATTGTCAATAATGTCATGGTGCCTATCGATACAAAATTAAATACAGGGGATGTTTGTGAAATCAAAACCAACAAACAATCCGCTGGACCAAGTGAAGATTGGTTGAAATTTGTAAGAACCGCAGGAGCTCGTAATAAAATTCGTACTTTCCTCGCTAAAAAAGAAGCTGAAACTAAGAAAGATACGATTGAAGATGGTAAGAAAATCTTAAAAGATGAAATCAAAAAACGTGGACTTGATGAAAAGAAATTCTTGGATCCAGAAACTTACAAAACATATTTAGGTGCTTTTGGAGCAAGAAGTTTAGATGATATTTTCTATTTTATTGGAAAGAAAAATCTTTCAGTAGCGACACTTTTAGAAAAAGTAAATCCAAAGAAAACAGGTTTCTTTGATAACTTATCTAAAATCTTACAAAGAAATAATGAACAAAAAGAAAAATTAGAAAAAACGACATCTAATAATGGAGTTGTTGTTAAAGGTGTTTCAGGATTAAAAATACAATTATCTAAATGTTGTAATCCAATTCCAGGAGATCAAATTACTGGTTATGTTTCACAAGGACAAGGAATCAAAGTTCATCGTGTGGATTGTCCAAATATTAAACAAAAAGAAATTCAAAGCCGTTTAATTGATGTTTATTGGGATTTTGCATCACTTTCTAATTTGAAATTTGATGCTGATTTACAAATTGATGGCTTAGATCGTACAAATTTATTAAATGATATTATTACGGTTTTAGGACAAATGAAAATCAATATTTTAAATATTCATGCGGATGCATCAGATGATGGTAGAGCTTTAATTAAATTAAAGATTGGTGTTGATGATGCTGAACATTTAAATCGTGCAATTGCTAATCTTGAACGTATTCAAGGAATTTATGATATAAAAAGAGTGATACATTAGAATTATAGCTTTAAGCTATAATTCTTTTTTTTGAGAAAAACTATGAAAGAAGAAAAAGTAATTATTCATTTTGAAGATAAAACAACAAAAACAAAACAAACAAGTTGTTGATGATTTTAAACAAGAGATAAAAAAAGAAACAAAGAGTACATTTCCTAAAGGAAATGGTAGGAAATTTAAAAAATATTTCTTTTAGTTTATATTATAATCATATTATTGATGACAGTCTTACTTTGTGGAGTTATAAGTGGGTTATTTGCTTTCTTTATTTTAGGATTCCTTATTTTTGTAGGAATCCTTTATTATTTATTTAGACATAAAAAATCTATCGCATGGATAGATTTTTTTATAATAAATGAATATTATTTTTTTCACATTCATCAATCATTTCTTGAGGCCAAATACTTGCTTGTACTTCACCAATATGAGCACGATTTAAAAGTAACATACAAAGTCTTGATTGACCAATACCACCACCGATAGTGTAAGGTAATTCTTTATTCACGATGGCTTGATGATATGGAAGATTTAAACGATCTTCACAGTTTTCTTTCTTTAATTGTTCAACTAAAGAATCTTCATCCACACGGATACCCATTGATGAGATTTCTAAGGCACATTGTAATGGTTCGTACCAGAATAACAAGTCACCATTGAGTTTCCAATCATCATAGTCTGGTGCACGTCCATCATGCTTTTGTCCACTTTGTAAAACATTACCGATTTGCATAACAAAGACACACCCGAATTCTTTACAAATTTTATTTTCTCTTTCTTTAGCTGCTAAATCAGGATATTGATTTTCTAATTCTTGTGCAGTAATGAAATGGACACGATCTGGTAAACGATTAACAACATGAGGGTATTTATACCAAACTTCATGTTCCATATGTTTAATGACTTTAAAAATCTTTTTAACATGATTTTTTAATGTTGTAATATTGCGATCTTCTTTTTCGATGACACGCTCCCAATCCCATTGATCAACATAGTAAGAATGTAGGTTATCAACTTCTTCATCTTTTCTAATAGCGTTCATATTTGTATAAAGTCCTTCACGAACACCAAAACCATATTTTTTAAGTGCCATTCTTTTCCATTTAGCAAGAGAATGAACGACTTCAATATCATCGTTTTCAAAACAACTGATTTGGAAAGAAACAGGTTTTTCAACACCATTTAAGTTATCATTTAAACCACTGCTTTTTTGGACAAAAAGAGGTGCTGAAATTCTTTCTAACATTAAAGCTCTTCCAAATTCTTTTTGAAATGTATCCCTTATGTATTTAATTGCTTCTTGTGTTTGTCTTAAAGATAACACAGGATCATATTTTTCTGGAATAATGAGATTCATTTTAATTTTTCCCCCTTAATAATATGTTCTATTTTATCATTTATCTAGATATATGAAAGATAATAATAAAAAATTATTATAGCTATAAAAGTGTTTCAAATGTATTCGCTAAAAGTGTTTCAAATGTATTCATTTGTTGTCAATTGCCGTTCTTTTCTGTATAATAAGAAAAAATGAAAAGTAGGTGTAAACATGAGAAATTTAGAACATGTCAAACATGTTATTATAAAGATTGGTTCGACTTCTTTGTGTAATGAAGATGGACAACTAGATAAAGAAAGAATTTTAAAACTCATCCAACAAATAGCTATTTTAAAACGTAAAGGGTTAAAAGTAACACTTGTTTCATCAGGAGCGATTTCTTCAGGAATGGGTGTTTTAAATTTAAGTGAAAAACCTAAAGAAATTTCTAAAAAACAAGCACTTGCGGCTATTGGACAAGCACATTTGATGCAAATTTATGAAGATTTATTTTCATTGTTTCATTTAAAATGTGCACAGATTTTATTAAATCATGATGATTTTGATCATCGTAAACGTTTGATGAATTTAAGCTATGCTTTATCTTCTATTTTAGATTATGATGCGATTCCTATTATTAATGAAAATGATACATTAGCGGTAGATGAAATCAAAGTAGGAGATAATGATACATTATCTGCCTTACTATTACCTATTGTGGATGCACAATTACTTGTTTTAGTTTCAGATATTGATGGACTTTATAATGATAATCCTCATACCAATTCCAATGCAAAATTATTAAGTGATATTGAACTTGTGGATGATAAAATTATGAACTATGCGAAAGATTCAAGTAGTCAATTTGGTACAGGTGGGATGGTGACAAAATTACGTGCTGCAAAAATCGTTAATGATTATGGAGGAGATATGGCCATCGTTAATGGCAATAATGAAACAGCTCTTATTGATTTATTAGAAGGAAAACAAATTGGAACATATTTTAGTGGAAAAGCGGGGCGTACTTTAAGTGCTAGAGATCATTGGATCATGTATCGTAGTTCTCCTAAGGGAAAAGTCATTGTTGATGATGGTGCATGTGAGGCTTTAAAAACACATACAAGTTTACTACCTAAAGGAATCAAAGAAGTTGAAGGTTCATTTATGCAAGGTAGTGTCATTGATGTTCTTTCTTTTAAAGGACAACTCATTGCTAGAGGTATTACGAATTATTCAAGTGATGAGTTAAAATTGATTAAAGATCATCATAGTAATGAAATAGAAAGTATTTTACATTATAAAGATTATGATGAAGTGATTCATGCAGATAATCTAGTCATTAATAAGGGGGTGAAATTATGATTAAGGAACAACTTAAAGAAGCTAAAAAAGCATGTCGTTTTATGCAAAATGTTAAACCAGAAGTAAAAAATAAAGCTTTAAAAAATATTTCTGAGGCATTAATTCAAAAAAGTGAATTGATTATTCAAGAAAATCAAAAAGATATTGCAGAAGCTAAAAATAATGGTATTAAAGAATCGATGGTTGATCGTTTATTATTAAATAAAGAACGTATTGAAGCGATGGCAAAAGATATTTTAAAAGTAATTGATTTACAAGATCCTATTGGAACTCTTGTAAGAGAAATTAAAAGACCCAATGGTTTAGTGATTCAACAAATCAGAATTCCTTTAGGAGTGATTGGGGTAATTTATGAATCAAGACCTAATGTAACAGTAGATATTGCCAGTTTATGTATTAAAACAAACAATGTTTGTGTTTTAAAAGGTGGTAAAGAAGCCATTCATTCAAATCGTATCTTAGTTCAAATTATAAATGAGGCTATTCAAGATGTTTTACCAACACATACGGTTACTCTTATTGAAACAAAAAAGCGTGAAGAAACTTTAGATTTAATTCAAGCCCATGATTATGTGGATGTCATTATTCCTCGTGGAAGTGCAGGGCTTATTCAATATGTTGTTAAAAATGCAACTGTTCCAGTAATTGAAACAGGAGCAGGAATTTGTCATCTTTATGTTGATCAAGATGCTAGTCTTGATATGGCTTTAGAAATTGCAAAAAATGCAAAGATCCAAAGACCATCTGTATGTAATGCAATTGAAACGATTCTTGTTCATCAAAAAGTAGCTCAAGAATTTTTACCAAAACTTCAAGAAATATTTAAAAATGTACAAATCTATGGTGATGAAAAAACAAGAAAAATCATTGATTGTTTAGAAGCTACTGAAAAAAGTTATGCTACAGAATATGATGATTATATTTGTAATATAAAAGTTGTAGATGATATTGAAGAAGCGATTGAACATATTTATAACTATTCAACAAAACATTCAGAATCGATTATTACCGAAAATAAAGAAACAGCAAAATATTTCATGGAGTCTTTAGATTCGGCTTGTGTTTATCATAATGCTTCTACACGTTTTAGTGATGGGGGACAGTTTGGTTTTGGGGCAGAAGTGGGTATTTCTACACAAAAGCTTCATGCTAGAGGCCCACTTGGTTTACAGGAAATTACTTCTACAAAATATATGATTTATGGAAATGGACAAGTAAGGAGTTAAGACTCCTTTTTTTTATAAAAAAATAATTAGCGTACTAAATATATTGACATTGATTAGTGCGCTAACTATAATGTTTAGTATACTAACTAATAGGAGGTGTCTTATGGATCTATTGGAATTTGAGGATATTAAAGAAATCTTTTTACAATTTAAATCTCTCCATAAAAATATTCAAGAACTTACTAGTAAAAAAAGCAATAGGGAAGGATTATCTGCTGATCAGTGTTATTTGTTAGGTCTTATTGATCATTTTGATCATCCGAATCAAAAAATACTTGCAGAACGTTTAAAAATTACACCAGCTACATTATCAGTAAGATTACAACGTTTAGAAAAGGCGGGTTTTATTGAAAAAGTTGTAAGTAGACATGATAAAAGAAATGTCTCATTACATATTACAGAAAAGGGAAAAAATGAAATTAAAAGTTGTAAAGATGGCATGAAAATGTTTACAACACGCTTATTTGGAGGAATAAATAAAGAAGATTTAGATAGAATGAAAACGTATTGTCAAATCTTTGAAAAGAATATTCGTTTAATGAAGGAGGAGTTAGATGTTCAAGATTAAAGGATATTTAAAGAAATTCTGGTATTTAATTCTTGCTTGTATTTGTTTATTGTTTGTACAAGCACAAACTGAATTAACTTTACCAGATTATATGAGTGATATTGTTTCAGTGGGAATTCAAGCAGGGGGATTTGCTTCACCTGTTTCAGATGTTTTAACGGAAGAAACTTATCAACATTTATTATTGTTTGTTGATCAAAAGGATCAAAAAACAGTAAAAAAAGATTATAAAAAAGTTAGTAAAGTCAATCAAGATATCATTGATACATTTCCTAAGGCTAAAGGAAAAACAGTTTATCAATTGAAAGATTTATCAAGTGATGAAGAAAGTGAATTAGAAGATATTTTAATGAAACCGATGTTAATTATTACTTCGCTTGATAGTATGGATACTTCTAGTAAAGAGTATCAAGAAAAATTTGGACAATTACCTCCAAATATGACGATTTATGACGCTATTTCTTTTATGGATGAAAGTCAAAAAGCAAAGATGTTTGAAGACATTGATAAAAAGATGGATACCATGGGAGAAAGTACTTTAAAAATTGCTGCTGGTAATGGTGTTAAAGCAGAATATAAAAAATTAGGTGCTGACATTGACAAAGTACAAACCGATTATATTTTTAAAACAGGTTTAAAGATGTTAGGAATTGCTTTACTTGGAACAGTGGCTGCAATTTCAGTTGCTTTCTTTGCGACAAAAGTTGGGGCTGGAGTTGCTCGTGCTTTAAGAAAAGATGTCTTTGAAAAAGTTGAAAGTTTTTCCAATGAAGAATTCAATCATTTTTCTACAGCTTCATTAATTACCCGTACAACAAATGATATTACTCAAGTACAAATGGTGACAATGATGCTTTTACGTATTGTATGTTTTGCACCAATTATTGGTATTGGGGCTTTAATTAAAGTTTTAAAAGAATCACCATCAATGACATGGATCATTGCAGTTGTTATTCTTGTTATTTTTGGTGTGATGGCGGTTGCGTTTGCTGTAGTTATGCCAAAATTCAAAATTATTCAAAATTTAATTGACCGTTTAAATCTCACAATGCGTGAAAATTTATCAGGAATGCTTGTTATTCGTGCTTTTGGTAACGAAAAACATAGTGAAGATCGTTTTGATAAAGCCAACAAAGATGTTACAAATTTAAACTTATTTGTTAATAGATCAATGGCTTCTATTATGCCAATTATGATGTTTATCTTTAATGTCGTTACTTTAGTAATTGTCTATTATGGTTCTAAACAAATCGATTTAGGTAATTTAGCAATTGGACAAATGATGGCTTTTATGCAATATGCAATGCAAATTATTATGGCCTTTTTAATGATTGCAATGATTGCTATTATGTTACCTCGTGCCAGTGTTGCTGCTAATCGTGTTTATGAAATTATTGAAACTAAGCCAACAATTCAAGATCCTACAAATCCAATTGCTTTAGATGAAAGTAAAAAAGGACTTGTTGAATTTAATCATGTTTCATTTGCTTATCCAGGGGCAAGTGAACCGGTTTTAAAAGATATTGATTTTGTTGCTAAACCAGGACAAACAACAGCTTTTATTGGCTCTACTGGTTCAGGAAAATCAACACTTATTAATTTAGTACCTCGTTTTTATGAAGTCAGTGAAGGAAGTATTAAGGTTGCAGGGGTTGATGTTCGTGAGATGACACAACATGAATTACGTGATCGTATTGGACTTGTTCCTCAAAAAGGAAACTTATTTTCTGGAACAATTCGTTCTAATTTAAAATATGGTGCACCAGAGGCAACAGATGAAGAATTAGAAGAAGTGATTCGAATTGCTCAAGCAAAAGAATTTATTGATCAAAAAGAAGAACGTTTTGATATGGAAATTTCACAAGGTGGAACAAACGTTTCTGGTGGTCAAAAACAAAGACTTGCGATTGCTCGAGCTATTGCGAAAAATCCAGATATTTATATTTTTGATGATAGTTTTTCAGCACTTGATTTCAAAACAGATGCTAAACTTCGTCAAGAATTAAATCAACTTGTTAAAAAGACAAAAAGTACAGTTTTATTAGTAGGACAACGTATTGCTTCTATTATGGATGCAGACCAAATCATTGTCCTTGATGAAGGAAGAATTGTTGGTAAAGGGACACATGAGGAATTAATGAAATCATGTCAGGTTTATCAAGAAATTGCCTATTCTCAATTATCTAAGGAGGAACTAAGTCATGAGTAATGAAAGAAGAAGACAAGGGCCTCGTGGACCAATGGGTCATGGAATGAGAGGTAATGGTGAAAAAGCCAAGAATTTTAAAGGAACATTAAAGAAATTATTTGTTTATTTAAAACCTTATTATTTTAAATTAGCGGTTGTTATTATTTTTGCGGTAGGATCAACGATTTTTACAATTGTAGGACCAAAGATTCTTGCTAAAGCAACAGATAAATTATCTGAAGGAATTATGGCCAAGGTAAGTAATACAGGAGGAATTGATTTTGATTATATTGGTATGATCTGTTTGATTCTTGTTGGTTTTTATCTTGTCAGTGCACTTTTTAGTTTTATTCAAGGATTTATTACATCTTCGATTTCACAAAAAGTTGCTTATGATTTAAGAAGCTCTTTATCTAAGAAGATGTCAAGAATGCCTTTAAGTTATTTTGATAGACATTCTAGTGGAGACACTTTAAGTAGAGTAACCAATGATATTGATACAATTGCACAATCACTCAATCAAAGTTTATCGCAAGTGATTACATCTTCTGTTACAGTTGTTGGAATCTTTATTATGATGCTTACGATTTCAGTAAAGATGACTTTGATTGCGGTACTTGTTTTACCACTTTCGATGTTACTTATTATGTTTGTTATGAAACATTCACAAAAGTATTTTAGTAGACAACAAAAAAGTTTAGGGGATGTCAATGGTCATATTGAAGAAATGTATGGTGCTCATGATGTTGTCAAAGCATTTAATGGGGAAGAAGATTCTGTTAAAACTTTTAATGAATATAATGATGCGCTTTATGATTCAGCATGGAAATCTCAATTTTTATCAGGTTTAATGCAACCTTTAAGTAACTTTGTAGGAAACTTAGGATATGTAAGTGTTTGTTTATTAGGTGGTTTTTTAGCAGGGGGTAATACGATTACGATTGGTGATATTCAAGCCTTTATCCAATATGTACGCCAATTCAATCAACCAATTGCCCAACTTGCTCAAACAATGAATATGTTACAAAGTACAGCAGCCGCTGCGGAACGTGTTTTTGAATTCTTAGAGGAAGAAGAATTAGAACCTGAAACAGTTAAAATTGAAACAGATGAAGTTGAAAAATTACATGGTTCAGTTACTTTCAATCAAGTTAATTTTGGTTATCTTCCAGAAAAAACAATTATTCATGATTTCAATATGCATGTTCATGCTGGACAAACAGTCGCTATTGTTGGTCCAACAGGAGCAGGAAAAACAACGATTGTTAAATTGTTGATGCGCTTTTATGAATTAAATAAAGGTTCAATTATGATCGATGGTCATGATATTAAAGATTTTTCAAGACATGATTTAAGAAGTTTGTTTGGAATGGTTTTACAAGATACATGGCTTTTTCATGGAACAATTAAGGAAAACTTGATGTATGGTAAATTAGATGCCAGTGATGAAGAAGTAAAAAATGCCTGTGAAATGGCGTATGTAGATCATTTTGTCAATACCTTAGAAGATGGTTATGATACGGTTCTTGATGAAGAAACATCAAATATTTCACAAGGACAAAAACAATTATTAACGATTGCTAGAGCGTTTCTAAAAGATCCTAAAATTCTTATTTTAGATGAAGCAACTTCTTCAGTTGATACACGTACAGAAGTGCTTATTCAAAAGGGTATGGAAAAACTAATGGAAGGACGTACAAGCTTTGTTATTGCACACCGTCTATCAACGATTCGTGATGCTAATACAATCATTGTCATGAAAGATGGCGATATTGTAGAAATTGGTAATCATGATGAATTGTTAGAAAAAGGTGGATTCTACGCCTCACTTTATCAATCACAATTTGAAGGTAGCGAAATTTAGAAGCAAAGAAATTTGCTTCTTTTTCTTTTCAAAACATGTTTATATATGGTATAGTACAAGCCGAGGGGATGATGTTATGGTGAAAAGAAAACCACAATATGTCAAAATTAAAGAATATATTATTCAAAATATTGAAGATGAAAAATATAATGAAAATGAACAAATTGAAAGTGAACATGCTTTATGTGAACTTTTTGGTGTTACCCGAATGACAGTGCGCCAAGCTTTAACAGATTTAATCAATGAAAACATAATCTATTCTGTTCCTAAAGTTGGCTCATTTGTTTGTAAAAAATCCAGATTTAAAAGTTTTGATGGATTAAACAGTGTTACAGAAGACTGTGCTAAGAAAAAAGAAGATTGTACAAGTCATGTTGTTTTAAATGAACTTGAAGAAGCTACAGATTTAATGAAAAAAGAAATGGCTTTAGAAGATAATAAAGTATGGCACGTTAAACGTGTAAGACTTGTAAACGGAGAGCCTTTATGTTTTGAAGATGATTACTGTAATTATGATTTAACAGGAGATATTCCTTTAGAAGTATCAAGTACATCTTTATTTAATCATTTTGAAAATGATCTCAATTTACATATTGCTTTTTCCGATCAACAAATTGATGCGGTTTTAGCGGGTGAAGAACTAGGAAAATATTTACAAGTCGATCCAGTGACACCTTTGCTCAGAGTTTTATCGATTACATGCTTACATAATGGTAAATGTATTGAATATGGGTATACTTATTATCGTGTAGACAAGTATACTTTTAACCAAGTTGCATATCGTAGAAAATAAAAGGATGTTGTCAAATCCGTTTGGTTTGTTATAATGAGAATGTTAAAAAGGAGATTTTAGATGAATTATTTATATATTGCATTAATATCAATGGTACCTTTAATTGAACTTAGAGGAGCAATTCCTGTTTCTCAAGGATTAGGATTACCAATTATTCCATCTTATATTGTTTGTATTCTTGCTAATATGGTACCTGTACCTTTTATTTACTTATTTGCTAGAAAGGTTTTAGTATGGGGTTGCGATAAACCAGTTATTGGTAAATTTTTCACTTGGTGTTTAGACAAAGGTGAAAGAGGTGGAAAAAAACTTCAAGAAAAAGTAGGAAGAAGTACTTTTGTTGCTTTATTATTATTTGTAGGAATTCCACTTCCAGGGACAGGTGCATGGACAGGAACACTTGCAGCTAGTATTTTAGATATGGATTTTAAATCAACAACGATTGCTGTTATGCTAGGAGTTTTACTTGCTGGTGTAATTATGATGGTGGTTAGTTTTTTAGGATTTTCATTAATTTAGAAGTGTTTTACGCTTCTTTTTTTGTAAAGGAGGACGGTTATGAATGTAGAAATTATTAACGTTGGAACAGAGTTATTACTTGGAGAAATTGTCAATACAAATGCAACTTATTTACAAAAAATGTGTAAGGAATTAGGTTTTAATGTTTTCTTTCAAACGGTGGTAGGTGATAATCCACAAAGATTTTTAGATTGTTTAAATATTGCTTTTAATAGAGGATGTGATTGTGTTATTACTACAGGTGGGCTAGGACCAACTGAAGATGATCTCACAAAAGAATTATCTGCAAAGTATTTAGGCTTAGAAATGATTTATAATGAAGCAGAAGCCAAAAAAGTGAATGATAAATGTTGCTTTGTATCACAACTAGATCAAGTGACGGATAATAACTTTAAACAAGCTTATTTTCCAAAAGATTGTTATGTTTTAGATAATCCTATTGGAACAGCCAATGGTTGTGTGATGTCTAAAGATAAAAAAATGATTGTTAATCTTCCTGGGCCACCAAAAGAAATGACATATGTTGTTGATCATCAGCTTCAACCATATTTAGAAAAATATCGTCAAGCTAAAATCTATACGTATGATATTGTAACTCAAGGTGTCGGAGAATCGGCAGCAGCTACCATGATTGATGATATTGTTCAAAGTCAAAAAGAGGTTTCTATTGCTTTATACGCTTCAGAGGAATATGTAAGAATTCGTTTAGGGGTTAAAGCAAAACATCAAGATGAAGCAGATATTTTAGTGAAAAAAACAAAAGAATTGATTGAAGAAAGATTAAAGGATTATATTGTTGAAAATCCTAATTTATTTGAAGAAGTGATGAAAAAGATTAATGGATTTACTATTTTAAATGAATGTGATTTTTTATTAAGTGATTATTTTGTTAATAATGGAGGGCCAGTCTTTATTCATTTAACTTTGAAGGAACATCCATTAGGTGAAATTGTTCATGTGTTATTAAAATATAAAGAAAAAGAAATATCTTTCGATATTCCTTTACTTGTTAAAGCAA
>ERZ836877.4661-NODE-4661-length-13785-cov-2.388274_pt1 | contig 13785 bp, 7 predicted proteins | sample MGYA00519469_ERZ836877 | MGnify/ENA primary metagenome ERZ836877 (study PRJEB31850, sample SAMEA3708809) | human gut metagenome | biome: human gut; feature: human-associated habitat; material: faeces | place: China | collected 2014 ... | reverse complement strand
TGCAGCTCATATGACATGGAACTCCTGGCATATGGGAGGTATCGAAAGAAAAGCCGTTGCACAGGGATTTTCTTTCTACTCTCCGATCCGTTATTCGGAACTTCCACGTTATTACCGTGATTTGAGCTGTCCTTCCCGCGTAGCGATCTTCCAGGTATCTCCGATGGACGAACATGGCTATTTCAGTTTTGGTCCGAGTGCTTCTCATCTGGCTGCCTGCTGTGAACGCGCCGAAGTGATCATTGTCGAAGTAAATGAAAATATGCCTCGCTGTCTTGGCGGTTTTGAAAATGGCATTCATATTTCTAAGGTTGATATGGTCGTAGAAGGCGATAACCCACCGATCGGTGAAATGGGTGGCGGTGCTGCTGCTACCGATGTCGATCAGGCTGTTGCCAAATTGATCGTAGAAGAAATTCCGGATGGAGCTTGTCTCCAGCTCGGTATCGGCGGTATGCCAAATGCTGTCGGTACGATGATCGCTGAATCTGATTTGAAAGATCTTGGTGTGCATACTGAAATGTACGTCGATGCCTTTGTCGATATTGCAAAAGCAGGAAAGATTACCGGAGCAAAGAAAAACATTGTCCGCTATCGTCAGACATATGCATTTGGTGCCGGTACTAAGAAAATGTACGATTACTTAAATGACAATCCGGAATGTATGAGTGCTCCTGTCGATTATACAAACGACATCCGCTCGATTTCCGCATTGGATAATTTTATCTCCATCAACAATACTGTGGACATAGATCTCTACGGACAGGTAAATGCAGAAAGTGCCGGAATCAAAAACATCAGTGGTGCCGGCGGGCAGCTTGACTTCGTTCTTGGAGCTTACCTTTCCAAAGGCGGAAAGAGTTTCATCTGCTGCTCATCCACATTCACAAACAAGCAGGGGGAAAAAGTTTCCCGTATCCGTCCAACGTTAGCCAATGGATCTATCGTTACCGATACACGTGCAAACATCCACTACTTTGTTACAGAATATGGTAAAGTAAATCTGAAGGGCCTTTCCACTTGGCAGAAAGCAGAAGCTATTATCTCTGTCGCTCATCCGGATTTCCGCGATGATCTGATCAAAGAAGCGGAAAGCATGCACATTTGGAGACGCTCTAACAAATAAAAGCAATAACAAACCGGCGGTACAGGAAACTACTATCCTGCACCGCCGGCTTTATTTTAGTAACGATTCAGGCTCCCCTCCATACATTGATCCTGAATCGGTACCTTTTTATATAATAATGCACACCAGGCCGCCATTGGAATCATTTACCACTTTTTGGATCGTATCCTGCAATTTTACCTGACTTTCTTCCGTCAGACGATTTACTTTATTTAGGATTCCGTCGTCCACCAGCTGGCGGATCGTTTTCCCAAAAATATTGGTATCAAAAATTCCATCCGGATTTTCTTTTCCGTTTTTTTCAATGTACTCGATCAGATCTTTTGCCTGTTCTTCACTTCCCACAATTGGCGCGATTTCCGTCTCAATATTTGCCTGGATCAAATGCAGCGACGGACAGACGGCCCTTATCTTTACGCCGTATTTGTTCCCATGTTTAATAAGTTCCGGCTCCGCGATCTCAATTTCTTCCATCGTCGGAGTGACGATGCCGTACCCGCGGCCCTTTACCTGCTGGCACGCGGTCTCTATACTTTGATATTCCGCTCTCTTTCCGGCAAGTTCTTTTAACGTCGCAATCAGCTCATATTCACCGGAAATCGGCGTGCCGATCAAATCACTTAAAATCTCATAATAATATTGTTCTTCAAACTCGATGGCGACATGGATTTCACCATTTTGCATCTGCTTATCCTGAATATAGATTCCTTTTACATAGTCCGCATCCAGTTTTACCATATCTTTATTGACATCGCGCATGACGTGCATATTTTTAAGCATTTCCAGACATTTTGTCATCAGATCCTTTTTCAGCCAGTGATCGCGGTCTAAAAATTCAACCCATTTTGGAAAGTAAAATTGAATCTGACCAATTGGAAAATCGGCTAAAATCGTTTGCATCATAAAAAACACATCGTCTTTTTTCAGATTTTTGCAATCCATTACCAAAACACTGATTCCATATTTTTCCTGCAGCTTTCCGGCAAGTTCTCTGGTGGATTCCTGATGAGGTATACGGGTATTCAAGATCATGATTGTTGGCTTTCCTGCCGCTTTGCATTCTGCCACCGTTTTTTCCTCCCCCTCAATATACTGTTCTCTGGATAATTCTGTAAAACTCCCATCTGTCGTCACGATTATTCCGATATTGGAATGTTCACGAATTACTTTACTTGTTCCGATCTGAGCTGCTTTTGTAAACGGAATTTCTTCATCGTACCATGGTGTCTTTACCATCCGCTCCTTCTCTTCTTCACGATAGCCGACAGCATCTTTTACAACAAACCCCACACAGTCGATCAAACGCACTTTTCCGCTTTCTCCGCTTGGCATCTGAATCTGCGCACCCTCTTTCGGAATAAATTTGGGCTCTGTCGTCATGATTGTTTTTCCGTCGGAAGACTGTGGCAATTCATCTCTGGTACGCATTTTTTCCGCTTCGTCCTGCATTTCCGGTATGACCATCAATTCCATGAAATTTTTGATAAATGTACTTTTTCCGGTGCGGACCGGGCCTACGATACCCAGATACAATTCTCCGCCGGTTCTTGTATTGATATCTTCATATACATTATATTCATTGTCCATAAAAAAACCCCCTTGCTAAACTGTTACAGTATATGCAAGGAGGTTTTCTGATATGTTACTTATTTAATTTTAATTTTCTTAACTGCTTTCTTTCCGGAAGAAGCCTGTACGGTAATCTTTACTTTACCCTTTTTAATGGCTTTTACATTTCCGTAAGCATCTACAGAAGCAATTGCCGGATTACTGCTGCTAAAGCTGATCGTATCGGTAGATTTTGCTTTTACAAGGGAAACGGTCAATTTCTTCGTCTGTTTCCGTTTCATCTTAGAAGGTCCTTTTACTTTTACTTTCTTCGCTTTCACTTCTTTTTTCGAAACAACTACGGTGATCGTTGCCTTTTTACCGGAAGAAGCCTGTATGGTGATCTTAGCCGTTCCTTTCTTCTTCGCAGTGATCATTCCGGATGTAGAAACGACAGCCACTTTCTTTTTATTCGTCTTATAAGAAAGAGTATCGGTACTTGTCAGCGGATTTTTCTCTGCTTTTATAGAAAGTGTCTGGCCTTTTGCCATATATACTTTCTTTACATTTGGTTTATTCAGGTAAATACGAATACTCTTCGCCGGCTGTTTTACCGTTACCGTACAACCTGCATAACGATTCGTATTTGTTTTTGCTGTAATTGTCGCCGTTCCCGGACCAACTGCACGAATGACGCCATTGGCATCTACTGTCGCCACTTTGGCATTGTTCGTAGAATACGTATACGTAACTGCTTCATTTGCATTTGCCGGAAGAACGGTCGGTGTCAATGTATGAGTCTGACCTACATTCAAAGTTACCTCTTTGGTAATGCTGATGCCTGTTACACTTACCTTCTTCGGAACAATGGTTACGTTGATTGAAGCAGAAACACCGGATGTTGCTGTCGCTGTCAACACAGCCGTTCCTGCCGATTCTGCCTTTATCGTCAAACGGGTTCCGGAAGTCGTGATGGACGCAACTCCAGGATTACTAGTTGTCCATTCAACCGTATCTTCTGTGTCATTTGGTGTCACCACATAACCGCTTGTCAAAGAAGCATTTGTTGTCTTATTAATAGTATAAGATTTTCCTTCTTCCAATGTAATCGGTGCATCCAAAATCTGAATTGATTTAGCCGGTGCATGAACCGTAATCATAAACTCAGAAGATTTCACATTACTGTTTTCTTTTGAAATCGCTACGATCTTAGCAGTTCCTTTTTTCAAACCAGTTACATTTCCCTGCTCATCCACCGATGCAACCTGGGCTCCGGAATTTACTTTCCATTCTACTTCTTTATTCCCTGCATTAATTGGTTTTACTTTAACCTCCAAATGAATGGACTCACCAACATTAACAGTATTGCCACCGATAATTTCGATAGCAGATGGTTTTACATTCTGCTCATCCGTTACCATAAAATAAAATGTTTTACTGATTCCACTCGCCTGACCGGTTACCGTAATTACGACAATCTCATCACTTGCCTGTTTGGTTGTCAGATTTCCCATCTGATCCACAGAGATAACATCCGGGTTCGAAGAGGTAAAGATCAACTGTTCTTCGGAAGCAGGATCCGTTCCTGCCGGATATTTTAACTTAATGTCAAGCTGATCTTTTCCACCATTTCCATTTGGAAGAACATATGGGTTATTTGCACTGGTTATCAGATTATCCGGAAGGTTATCGCCTTTTGTCTTAACCGTATCAAAACCGGATGCGGATGTCTGACATACGACAGTAATACGATCGGATTTTGAACCTGATTTTATCGTAATAAATGCCGTTCCATTGCTTGAGATATCCGCTCTCTTAATTTTAATAACTGCTTTTCCGTCTTGGAAACTGTCTGTTCCTTCCACAAAATCAACCAATGCCGGATCAGAAGACTCCCAAGTATATCCCTGCGTTGTCTCGGCCGGTTCTACCGTCGCCGTCAAAGTGACACCGCTTGTCGCTGCCTGACCGCCGGATGGAATATACAGAACTTTTTCTCCATTTTCTTCTACAAACATATTTGGATTCTGTGTTACTGAATTATCTCCATTTGCTGTCACAGATACTTTTTCCGTGACAACATCCGTAACACTGACTTTATAATCAATCTGCTGTGCACTCTGCCAGAAAGAACTGGATTCAAGGATCTGAAGTCCTGTCGTAAACTTCACACGAAGAGTAACCGGACTCTCCTTGTCGATATATTCTTTTCCATTCACAACAAAATGATACGTTCCTTTGGCATCTTTCGTTACATTGGCACTCAATCCACGATATTCATTTGTAACAACTACTCCATCTTTTACGGAATAAATCTCATGCTCTTTCGAACCATCGATCACCGAAATCGTTGGTGTACTGCCTGGATAAAGAGTTTTCTCATTTACCGCATTAATCTTTAATTCATAGTCACGATCGATCGGAAGCGGCTGAACCTCTCCGTCCGGCTGTCTCAATATCAGTGCCGGATACGTACTTACTCTTCCGCCTACTGTACCATAAAGACCACTTACCGTATTTCCCTGCATCGTAGAACTGATTGGCGCTGTCAGCTGAGCAAGATAAAGGTCATCTTTCATAACTTCAGCCGCCATGCTTTCTGTAAGGTCACTAAATGTAACATTCTGCAGGAACGTACATTGTTTCAAAAGTCCGGTTTTAATCGCCGTTACCTTTGTCTTAGAAATATCAAATTGAGTAATATTCGTCTGCTCAAATGCGTTGTTTCCGATTTCTTTCAATTTGCTGGCACGTACAAAATCCACGGTACGCAGACCTTTTTTCACTTCTTTCGTTCCATACTGTCTATAGTTTACTTTATAACTTACTTTCTTCGTACTATTCTCATAATGAATCTCTCGATTTGTATTATCGATCAATGCACATTTTGCAAATGCGCTGGCTCCGATGGAAAGAAGGCTTGATGGAAATACCACTTCATCCAAAGAAAGACAGCCCGAAAAGGCACTGTTTCCAATGGATTGAATGCCGGTTCCAAACGAACTTCCCACACCCTGTGGATTCGCAAGAATGAGATTTGTACAATTCATAAATGCAGAATCTCCGATGCTTGTTACGGTATTCGGAATATTAATCGTACGAAGTCCATAATAATCATAAAATTTAGCTTTTTCGGATCGGTCTAAAATATTAACCTCTTCTCCTCCACAGCCATTAAACGTATCCTTTTTAATCTCGGTAAGTGCTTTTGGCAGTCTCACATTTTCGAGGCGGCAGCAGTTCATAAATGCAGCTTCCCCGATGTTATCTTCTTTTAACGAATCCGGAATAACCAGTTTTTTCATTCCAAAAACATATGCCAGAGTAACACTCTTTTGATTTGCATTATTTCCCTCTGTATATAGTTCCTTCAAAACCGGCGGCATATAAGCTCCAACCATTCCGGATCCGGGTGTCAAAGACACGGAACTTCCTTTCGCCAGATACTTAGTACCAAAAACGCTTCCCGTACCAACCAGACGATTTGCATAGGCTGACTGCGTCGTATCATATACATCGCCAACAAAAATATTGGTTTTATTTGTTTCCAAAGCACTTACAACATCATTTGAATCATAATATTTACGCTGTGCCACTACATAATAATCCTCGTAACCTTCTGTATCCGTCACCGTTGTAGGATCAACGATCGCACTTGGAGCCACAAAAATATGTTCTGACTTTTGCTCACCATTTTTTACTGCGATAAATTCATAGTCGCCGTCGCTATATGTGGTTTTTACATTTTCCGGTAAAACCATGATGTGAACCGCAGTCATGGAAGCACTGTCATACGATTTTCCACAGTTCAAAAATGCATTATCTCCAATGGATACCAGGCCATCCGCAAACTGCACGGTTCCTTCTTCCAATTTTGTTTTTGTTCCCAATGTCGTCAATTTGTACTGATTTGCAAATGCATTGTCTCCAATTGTTTCCAATTTATCCGAAACAATCACTTTTTCCAGACGTGCACCGCTATTCTTATCTTTGGAATCATTTCCAAAACACAATTCGGGAATATTTTTGATTCCGCTTCCCAGTGTAACCGTCTGCATATAATAGTTATTGGAAAATGCTCCCTTTCCAAGTTCTGTCACGCAATCCGGAAGGATTACTTCTTTCAATCCGGAATAAACCTCCCGCTCGCTCCAGCTATTTGTAATATAATTTGTTCCAAGCATATTATATACATAACAAGCGGAGAATGCCTTTTCCCCAATCGTTTTCAAATTTTTCAGATTTTTCAAAAACGACGTTGTATACAATTTCCAGCATTCTGAAAAGGCAAACGTTTCAATCGTCTGCAATTTTGCATCTGCCGGAATTTCAATTTTTGTGCCATACAGATAGTGACAACGGTAAAATGTTCCTTCTTTTATCGTTGTTATGGTATTCGGCAGTTTCATGCCGATCAGATAACTTTCGGAAAATGCTGATTTTCCTATATCCGTACAAGATTTTGGAATGTCAATATACGTAATTCCACACTTATGAAATGCTTCTTCTCCGATGCTTGTAAGCGATTCCGGAAGCACGATCGTATATTCCTTGTACAGATTTTCTCTCTGATCGTCCGTAAGATTACTCAAATCGATATCATCACCATACTGGAAATCTGCTCCGGTAAATGCTGATTTGTTAATTTTCGTCAATTTTGTACAAGAAGACAGATTCATCTTCTTGATAAAGCTTTCCTGAAATGCATTGTCTCCGATATAGGTTATTGTCTTTGGAAGACAGGAGTAATCTTTGGTTTCCTCTCCAATAACATAAAATTTCGCTGCATCTCCATCCGCTGTATCAGCTCCTGCACCTTTAAAAACAGAGTTTCCGATGTATTGAAGGCCTTCTTCAAGTCCGACTTCCATCAATCCGGAACAGTTTTCAAACGCACCTGTGCCCATCTTCAATGCATCCTGAATTGGGATTTCCACTTTTTGCAGGGAAGTACAGTTTACAAAAGCCTGTCCTTTTAACTCAAGTTTTGTGGAACGTGTAGAATATTTTCCAAACTCTATCGTTTTAATTGCAGAACAATTTCCAAATGCAGTAGTTCCCACTGTAGTAACTTTGCTAAGATCGACCACATTGTCATTTGCTGCCCCAATTCCCAATGTTGTAAGGGAAGAACAATTTTCGAAAGCGTTTGCATCTATTGTAGTTACTGTTGCCGGAAGAACAATTTTTTTCAGTCCCATACAGTTTTTAAACTCGCCTTTCGGGACTACTTTAATCTCTGCTCCTGTTGAAAAAGTAACCTGAGACAAGTCAATCTCGCTTGCCTTCTGTGCCCATCCGATACCCTCGATACTGGAAACTTTCATGTTACCAAAATCAATCTTTCCGGTATACTCACTCAGAAATGTTCCGGCTACCGCTCTCGTATAAACAGCATTATTTTTGTATTTAGTAAGAACCTCATCTGCTGTATGCATTCCAATATACTCAAGAACCTGTTTTGCTTCCTCTTGATTCTCTGCCTCTGTGTTTCCTGCACAGAAAACAGCATTCGCAATAATCTTGTAAAAAGTAAGTACATTCTGGTCCTTTACATTTGTGTCCCCAAGCGGAACTCCCGTTTCAATATTCCCCGGTGCCGCCAAAACGACATGAGACGGAATCGCAGCGATCTGTACACTTGTCGTTACAAGGGCTGCCGCCAGCGCAATACTGAGAATCCGCTTCACAATTCTCGGTTTCTTTTTCATAGTCAGTCTCCTTTTCTTGTTAATTAGCATTTACTGTAACAATTCAGTTACCGTTTGTTTATAAAATATACAGATTCATTTTATCATTTTTTTGAACTTCTTGCAATAGTTTGTTTATAAAAAACTGCCTAAACAAAATATTTTTGCTTAGACAGTTTGAAATCTCTTATTTGATTTTTCTATTATTCTTTAATCTTCGCATTTTCGCCGACCATGTCGATGACTTTATTGGTAAGCAGTGTGATCTTATAATATTTTTCAATCGAGATCACATCTCCGTAAAGTTCTTTGAAGTTCTTCTTCAATTCATCTACGGTTCCTCCCTGCTCTTCCACTTTCTGCATCTCTTTCGTAATCTCATCATCGGTAACCGTGATACCTTCTTTTTCTGCAATCGCCTCTGTCAAAAGCTGCGTTTTCGCAATGTTCTGCGCTGCTTTTTTTAATTCTTCCTTATAGGTATCTTCTGTCATACCTGACTGTGTCAAAAAGGTATTAAAATCATCAAAACCATACTGCTTTGCTGTATAACGATAATAGGCATCCAACTGTGAAGTTGCCGTATTCACGATAGAATCCGGATATTTCTTCACCTCTGCTTTATCTTCTACTTGACCATAAGCAGTCGATCCTGCACTATCTTTCTTTTGCTTCTTCAGGTCATCCGCGATAGATTTTTTGTACTCTTCAATCGTTTTGTATTCGGTTTTTTCAGAAACCAGCTTGTCTGTCAGTTTCGGTGTATTGGTCTTTGAAATGTAGTTCAAAGTTACCGTAAATACCGCTGCTTTTCCGGCAAGATCTTTATTATTAGGATATTCATCCGGGAATTTCAGGTTGAGATCTTTGGTTTCTCCCGGCTTCATACCGATCACACCATCGTCAAATCCATCAATAAATCCGGAAGCTCCAAGAGTAATGGCACTTCCGGAAGCGCTTCCGCCTTCAAAAGCTTTGCCATCGGTCTTTCCTTCATAATCAATATTTACTGTATCACCTTTTTTACATTTTCCTTTTTTTATCTTCTTCTCCGTAGAGTTCTGACTTACAAAGGAATCTAACTGGGACTGTACTTCATCATCCGATACGGTACAATCTACTTCTATTCCCTTATATTCAGGAATTGACACACACTCCGACGCAACGTAATCATCATCCTGAGATGCGGTTGATGTCGTGCTGGAATCTTCTCCTGTAAATTTGCTCTTTATTTCGCTCCAGGAACATCCTGTAAGCACCAAAGAAGCGGATAATACCATACTTAAAATAACTGCTCGTCTTTTCACTTCGTTTTTCCTCCTAATAACTTAACGTTAATATTCATTCTATCACACTTTTTGAGAAAATAAAAGTGAATTTTTGTTCACGATTTTAAGAAATTGCCTCTTTCATCCTCTTCACATACTCGGAAACCGGCTTGATACACTCTTTTCCATAGGTTTCAACCAGTTTTACAATGGCACTTCCTACAATTACACCATCCGAAAATTCCGACATTTCTTTTGCCTGTTCCGGCGTGGAAATTCCAAATCCGATGGCACATGGGATGTCTTTTGTCTTCTTTACCTGTTCGATCATCTGCGCAACTCCTTTGTTGATCGTGCTGCGCATACCGGTTACGCCAAGACTCGATACGCAGTATACAAATCCCTTTGCCTCCGCTGCAATCGCCCGAATGCGGTCATGTGACGTCGGTGCGATCAAAGAAATGACATCCAGATCGTATTTGGAAAAGACGGAATCCATTTCCTCTTTCTCTTCAAACGGGACATCCGGAATGATCACGCCACTCATGCCGATTTCTTTGGAACGTTTGGCAAATTTTTCAATACCGTAAACAAAAATTACATTTGTCATAAACACCATGGGAACGTGCATTTTATCCTGTATGGATTCTACCATATCAAAAATTTTGTCGGTCGTCGTTCCAGCCGCCAAAGCTCTCTCGTCGGCTTTCTGAATGACAATACCTTCTGCGACCGGATCTGAAAATGGGATTCCGATCTCAATCAGGTCTGCGCCGCTTTCCTGCAAAACCGGAAGAAGCTCTTTGGTTGTTTCCAAGTCCGGATCTCCTGCTGTTACAAATGGTATAAATGCTTTTCCATGATCAAAAGCCTGTGCTATCTTACTCATAAAGTTCGACCCCCCTGTATCTTGCAATGGCTGCCACATCTTTGTCGCCACGTCCTGAAATATTTACTACAATAATCTGATCTTTGTTCATCGTCGGAGCCAGTTTTCTCGCATACGCCAGAGCATGGGAACTCTCGATCGCAGGGATGATTCCCTCGATTCTTGACAAATATTCAAAGGCAGAAACGGCTTCTTCGTCTGTGATCGGCACATACTGAGCACGTCCGATATCATGAAGATGGGCATGTTCCGGTCCGATTCCCGGGTAGTCAAGTCCGGCTGAAATCGAATATACCGGCGCGATCTGTCCGTATTCATCCTGACAGAAATAAGATTTCATACCGTGAAATACGCCCAATGTTCCATTGGCGATGGTTGCTGCATTTTTATCGGTATTTACCCCATGTCCGGCAGCCTCACATCCGATCAGCTGTACCGATTCATCCGGAATAAACTCATAAAAAGCTCCCATCGCATTGCTTCCGCCACCGACGCAGGCAATGACAGCATCCGGAAGTTTTCCTTCCCGTTCCAGCAACTGGGATTTAATTTCTTTTCCGATAACACTCTGAAAATCTCTTACAATTTCCGGAAACGGCGCCGGTCCCATAACCGAACCGATCACATAATGCGTATCCTCAATACGGTTAGTCCACTCACGAAGTGTCTCATTTACGGCATCTTTCAATGTCTGTGTTCCGCTTGTCACCGCATGCACCTTCGCACCCAGAAGTTCCATACGATATACATTCAATGCCTGACGCTCGGTATCTTCTTTTCCCATAAACACTTCACATTCCATTCCGAGGAATGCTGCGATCGTGGCTGTTGCCACACCATGCTGTCCGGCTCCGGTCTCTGCGATCAGGCGTTTTTTGCCCATTCGTTTTGCCAGCAGTGCCTGGCCAAGCGCATTGTTCAATTTATGAGATCCGGTATGGTTCAGATCTTCTCGTTTCAGATAAATCTTCGCGCCTCCCAGATCTTTTGTCATACGATCCGCATAGTACAAAAGGGATGGTCTGCCTACGTAAGTTGCCAGCATTTCATTGAACTCTCGTACAAAATCCGGATCCTCCTTATATTTTCGATATGCCTGTTCCAATTCGATTACGGCATTCATCAGTGTTTCCGGGATATATTGTCCCCCGTGAATACCAAAACGTCCTCTAGATTTCGACATTACTTTCATCTCCAATCTTCTTAATTTCTTTCATTTTTTCCAAATCTTTACAGCCTTCTGTCTCGATTCCACTGCTGATATCCAGCGCATAGGCCGGTACCTGCTGCATTGCCTGCCGTATATTGGAGGCATTCAGACCACCTGCCAGAAAAAACGGATGATACAGATCTTCCGGAATCATGGTCCAGTCAAAGGCGTTCCCGGTTCCTCCGTACACTCCGGGCTGGTAGGCATCGATCAGCAGATAGTCACAATCCATCGCATCGGCCTTTCGGATGCTTTCCACATCTTTCGCCCGAACCGCTTTGATCACCTCAGCCCCCGTCGCTTCCTTTATCTGAAGGATCTCGTCATTGATCTCATCTCCGTGAAGCTGAACCATATCGACCGCATTTTCTTTTACATAGTGGATGATCGTTTCCGGGTTCTCATTGACAAATACACCAACCACCGGAATCTCCGGCAATATGAGGGAACGAAATTCGACCGCCTGTTCCAGCGTAATCTTTCGCCGGGTATTGGCAAAGATAAATCCCGCAAAATCCGGTTTTACTTCGTTCACATAGGCTACATCCTCAGGTCTGCGTATACCGCAAAACTTTAATTTCATGGCATTACCGTCCTTTCAGCTGACGCAGTGTCATTTCTTTATCCGAGCTCCGCATGAGCGTTTCTCCGATCAGCACACCATCAACGCCGCCTTTTTCCAATGCGGCAATGTCCTCTCTGGCTTTGATCCCGCTTTCTGCCACGAATAAAATATCCGAAGGAATGTGCTTTCTCTGACGAATGCAATTGTTGATATCTACCTCAAACGTCTTTAAATTGCGGTTATTGACACCGATGATCCTTGCACCGGCGCGTACTGCCGTCTGAATCTCTTCTTCGTCATGCGCCTCCACCAATGCCGAAAGTCCAAGACTGTGGCTCAGTGCGATCCACTCCCGAAGGGTCTCCTCGTTCAAAAGAGAACAGATCAAAAGCACGGCACTCGCTCCGATCACCTTCGCCTCATAGATCATGTATTCATCCACGGTAAAATCCTTCCGAAGCAGAGGAACATCTACTTTTTCATGAATTTCTTTCAAATATTCGGTACTTCCCATAAAATAATCCGGTTCTGTCAATACCGAAATGCAGTCAGCACCTATTTTTTCGTATTCCGCCGCAATGTCAAGATACGGAAAATGTTCTGCGATCACGCCTTTGGATGGAGACGCTTTTTTAATCTCGCAGATAAAGGAAACACCATCCTTTTTCAATTGCTTTTCAAAAGAAAACCTCGTCTCCGCCGGCAGAGAAAGTGCCTTTTTTTTCATCTCTTCCAGGCTGACGTTCTCTTTGCACCGCGCTACCCGCTCTCTTGTCTTTGCTGCGATCTCATCTAAAATCATAAGATTCCTCCCTGCCTTACTCAGGCGTTGGTTTCTTTTACAAATTCTTCCAGTTTCTCAAGAGCTTTTCCGCTGTCGATCATTTCTTTCGCGATAGCGACTCCCTCTTTCATTGTAATGCTTTCTTTTCCGAGATAAATGGCAATTCCGGCATTCATCAAGATTACGTTTCTCTTTGCACCGGTTTCTTTTCCGGACAAGATATCTCTTGTAATCTGTGCATTTTCCTGTGGTGTTCCTCCGATCAGTTCTTTCAGATCACAGGTTTCAAATCCGAATTGTTCCGGTGTGATATCAAAGGATGTCAGGCCGCCATCACGAATCTCACAGCAATGTGTCGGACCGGTAAGGGTGATCTCGTCAAGTCCGTCGTTTCCACAAACTGCCATGCCTCGTTTTACTCCAAGATTTTTCAAGACTTCTGCCAGTTTTTCAACCAGATCGTTGTTATATACACCCAAAAGCTGAATGCTTGCATTTGCCGGGTTCGTAAGCGGACCAAGGATATTAAATATCGTACGCTCTCCCATTTCTTTACGAACCGGGCCGACATTTTTCATGGAAGAATGATAATACTGTGCAAATAAGAAACTCATTTTTACTTTATCCAGAACTTCTTTGCTTTTTTTATCATCAATCGTAATATCTGCTCCCAGACTTTCGAGCACGTCTGCCGCACCGCTTTTA
>ERZ836877.4658-NODE-4658-length-13798-cov-2.545005_pt1 | contig 13798 bp, 18 predicted proteins | sample MGYA00519469_ERZ836877 | MGnify/ENA primary metagenome ERZ836877 (study PRJEB31850, sample SAMEA3708809) | human gut metagenome | biome: human gut; feature: human-associated habitat; material: faeces | place: China | collected 2014 ... | reverse complement strand
CGCCACCAACACGGGCAACTGGTCCGCCGCCACTGTGACGGGGCAAGAATCCATCGCCATAGTTACCGGCCGTGGCGCCCGCGCCAAAGGTACCCTCGGCTGCTGGCTCGTGCTTACCGAACGTGACGAAAACATGCACATCCTTGCAGTCAAGGCCGCCGCAGTCGACGGCAAGAAAATCAAGGCCGACACCTGGTACAAACTTGTCGGCGGCGAATTTACCGAATGTGAATAAAATCCAAACAACAATTACCCCATGCCACCCACCATCACAATCATCCTCGGCGTCATTCTCGCCATCTTCGCTGCCGCCCTTTGGGACGCCCGCCGCCGAGCCCATTCATGTAGGCCTGATGAATGCGTCAAAATATAAATGCTCGCGTTGTGGCGTCCGGGCCGTGGCGTTCTTCCCGGTATGGGAACTCGACCAGGAAGTCCCGCCACGGCCTTACTGCCGCCGCTGCCTCCATCGGGCAAAACGTGAATTCTTTCTCAAACTCATACCAGACAAAGGTACATGCTGACACTTGGATTTTGGTTTTCCTCTAAATTTTGTAATTTGCAAAGGTTATAGATTGTATGTTAGGTTTACATGTTTGACAATAACGAGGAAAATCTTGGCAGGTCCGCGTCGTGAGACGCGGCCTGTTTTTATATACTCTGAAAAATATCACATTTTCGTAATCTTTTTGCCTTCGAAATTTGTTTAATACGAAAATTCGTAGTAACTTTGTGGTGTCAAATTAAACAAGTACCCCACAATGAAAAAACGAAACGAAAAAATCAAACTGACCGAAAAAGAGGAGGAACTGATAAGAGCCATCCGAAATTATCAAAAGAGTTTCCCTAACGGTTATCCTCAGATGCTCTACTACATTCAGCAACTCGTCGACGAACTCACAGACCTCCCCTGACAATTCTCCCCTCCCTCTCTCGAAGAGAGGGAGGGAATTAAAACCCAATAATATGGAAACAGTCATCCAAGCAAAAAACTTCATCCCGGACGTAAAAAGCAAGATGTCCGACATTCTCGTGGCCATCTCCTGGCGCGAGATTGCACGAACTTATTTCGGCAAATCGAGTTCGTGGCTGTATCACAAACTCGATGGCATCGACGGCAATGGCGGCGCAGGGGGCTTTACTCCTGAGGAAGCGATGCAACTCAAAGGCGCTCTCTGCGATTTATCTGACCGAATCCGCCGCGCGGCCGACAGTATTTAACTCCGCCTTGTTTAATTTGACAAAGTCCGTCAAGGCCGGACCCACACCCTCGCCCATCGCGGCGGGGGTGTTTTGTTGTATGGATTAATTATTGTATATTTGTAACTGACTTTAAACAAAATCATGAGATGAATTTACACTTGGATATCCCGGATAAATATCCACGGCTCAAATACTTCGTTGATAATTACGATACACTTTGCAAGGCGTACAAAAACAAATTCGTCGTGATATGTGATGGCAGAGTAACATACTCGGCTCGCACTTACTGGGATGCAAAGGAAGAGGCGGAATATCGCAAATATAAATGCTATTCGATTTACGAATGTTCAGGCGACCCACAAAATGATATATGGGGACATGTTTCACCTCGTTGCACTCTTCTCCCATGTTGACTCTGACAATACAATATTCTGAGATGATGAGAGTTATCGAATCAGAGGTCGTAGTTTCTAATCCTTTTGGGAATTATTCGGCGAATACAATAGCAGTATGGGACACCGGAGCCATTAGCAGCGCCATCTCAGTTCATTTGGCCTCGACTCTCGGACTTTTAACAAATGTGGAAAAAAGACCTATTATGACTGTGCAAGGAATTTCTTATGTGGATTTTGCATCGGTTGAAGTCAAAATGGTACACAACATGCCTCCAATAAAATTAAATGTTGCTATCGTTGACAGCATAGGCACATCACCCGACCGCGGCATTTTGCTAGGTATGGATCTTATCTCGCAAGGCTCGTTTGCAATATCGAATAAAAATGGGAAAACTTTATTCTCTTTTATGATTCCTACTGTCGCCGAGATAGATTTCTACGAGTTGATGAATCGACATAGAAGAGAAACCTAACCTTTTCGCCCACCTGTGTTAAAGTCTCTTAAATGATTTGCCAAGTGGAAAACTTGTCGTAATTTTGTGGCGCTACATCACTGACAGTTGACTGTCTCGCACGGGCGCGGTTAATGCTCGACATCCGGACGGGCTTTTTTATGCCTGTTAACGACATAATTTTAAGGCTGTCCGTTCCGTATCCAAAAAGCGCTCGCAAGAGACGGCATCAGTGGTGTAGCAGCGGAACGGCAGCCGTTTTTTTTGTCTGCCTGCTACACCACTGATGCAATGAAAGCAATTGCCCTGTCGGCCCCGCGGCGCCGCAACCAAGCCGCCCGTTTCTCAATCTCCCGCGCCATCAGCGCCATGTTCTCGGCCCGCGTCTCGGCCGTCGTTGGTATCACGGCCACGGCCGCAATGTGGCTGGCCATCTTCACCGCGGCCGACGATGCCGCAGCACAGTCGGCCGTCGGCCGGATCTGCCTGGCCGCCCTCCCCTGGGCTGCCGTCTGGGCCGTCCGCGCCTGCCGCATGCCCTTACCCTCAGCACAGGAAGGAGGTGAGCAATGACACGCTCGGAATATCTCGTCAAGGTTATGGCAGTGATTTCCGGTGCCGACGTCCCGGAATCTTTGCCCGTCACCGCTCCCATCGTGGCCATGTTCGCCAGGGACTACACACCGGCCGAAATCGACGACCCGGAGGCCGTGGGTTGGACATCCCTGGAAATAGCCTACGCGCTCGAGGATATTTGTGCGCTTACGACGACGGACGTGGCCGTCACAATGGCATATCTTGGTTTCCGTCTCCGTGTCAATCCTCAGGGCGGCCATGAATGGGCCATGCGCAAGGCGCCCACGCCCTGCGAGGACGGCCCCACTCCACCCGAACAGCAATAAAAATTCTTTGAATTAGCCAGCCGGCATGCGCGCAGTTCCGTCGGGAGACGGGGCTGTCACGGGCATAATACGCCCCGGCCGGCCGAGGATTATACATGTAAGAACGTTTTCAATGTTTCATCGACGGGGGCACCGCCGCGACGGCGCCGCTCCCGTCTTTTTATCCAAAAACTTTCGTACTACCTTTGCAAAAAATGAAATTATCATGTCCCGGATAACATCCCCTACCCTCGCCTCCGTGATGTTCAGCGACCGGTTCTGCCGCCTGGACCTCACAGGCACACCCGACGGCACAGTGACGCTGGCTGTGGCAGTGGCGGGCGAGGGCACTGTTTTTGAAAATACATACATTGCCGACGCTGCCGGCCACGTCACGGTCTACGACCTCGACCGCGTCCTGGAAGCATACATCCCGGAGGTGTTCGCCTCCATCACGCTCAGCGTCGACGGCGCGTCGGCCATCGAGGGCGGAATCAAGGTGTTCAGCTGCGCTTCGCGCGTGGATATCCCGGCATCGTCGTTCCTGTCGTCGCGTTTCCTGACGGCATGCACCGGAACTCGCCACACCCTCGCCGGCTGCCGCGAATTGCTCACGGCCTATGTGGCGGATGGCGAGACAGCCACTGTGACGGCCGTATACCACTACGCCTCGGAGACGACAGGACCGGCCGGCAAAATCACGTCGCAGACTTTCAGCCTGGGCGTCAGCGCGGGCCTCAACACACTGGATGTGTCTCCGGCCCAATTCGTAAAGCCGGGCATGCAACTGATATCCTACACGGTGCAGTGTGGCCGGCGCCGCGCCGCTTATATGGTAATGGCGCACGCTCCGGAGGCGGGCGCTGCCTTCTGGTTCCGCAACCGTTTCGGCGCGCCGGAAACGCTGTATGCCCGCGGCATACGCTCCACGGAACCTGCATATACGCGCTCCACGGCCAATATCGGAGGGGAGACGCGCGTTTACGACATCACGGAAGTCGTGAGCCACAAGGTCTCGACCGGCCCGATGTCGGCGTCAATGGTCCCCGTGGCCATGGACCTTGCCCGCGCCTCCGAAGTCTACGCCTTGGACGTGCACGGCACCGCCGGGGCTGCCCTTCTTATCACCGACTGCGAAGTGAAGCACACGGACGATCCGGCAGAACTGAACATCCTGTCGTTCACCTATCGCCCTGCCTCTCGGCGCACAACGGAAATCGAGGCGCAGCCCTCCGTTAACACCTTTGACAGCACCTTCGATGACACCTTCGCGTAGACCCGACCGCTGCATCCACTGGAAGGATGCGTTCGCCCTGCTCGAGAGCGGGCAGCCCTGCGACCTGCGCCTGTGGAAACTGACCACAGGCGAAATACTTGTTTACCGCGGCGTGACCTGCGCCGGAACACATTGGCGCGGCGGAACACACCTCGTCAAGTTCCCGCACAGCCACGTGTGGCGCCGATTCCGCGACATAACACTATTCGAAATAAATGGATACGAAATTATCAGATGACAGAAACATGGCGGCCTTCGAGCAGTCGCTGACACCCGCGGGCGAGATTTACGACATCCGCGTGCCGCAAAACATGGCCCTGGCCACCGTCTCCGACTCGGCCGACCTGTTCGACGAGGACGCCTACCCAATGGACCCGCAGCAGGTTCCCGGGCGTCCGGGCATGCGCTACATGCCGTTCGGCTTCGACGACATGCTTCCCTACCGCCTGACCCGCACGATAGCCTCCGACGAGGTGCTGTCGCAGAACCTGTTCTTCAACATCCTCACAGCCTACGGCAGCGGAATGCAGTACGTCGACCGCGTCACCGGCAAACCTTCCGGGGACCCGGAAATCGAGCGTTTCATGATGCGGAATTCCATGCCGGAGTTCTTCCTTGAGCAGTGTACGGACATGAAATATTATTTCTTCTCCGTCGCCGTGATCATCCTCAACCGCGCCGGCACGAAAATCGTCCAGGTGCGCCACAAGGACGCCGGTTTCTGCCGTTTTGAAAAGGCAGACGAAAAGGGCCGAGTGAACCACGTGTTCTATGCCAACTGGCGCAATCCATCGGCCCTGACCCACGACGACGTCGAGGTGCTTCCGCTGCTGAATGAAAAGGACCCGCTGGGGCACCTGATGGTTCTCATGGGCCGCGAGCCGGGTGCCGACGGCCGGACCTGCGAACGAACGAAACGGCGCAAGTTTGCCGTGCTGATGAAATTCCCCACCCCCGGCAACCGTTACTATCCGTCGCCGTATTACACGGCAATCTTCCGCGGCGACTGGTTCGACCTCAAACGCCTTATCGGCAAGGCCAAGAAAGCCAAAATCCGCAACCATTCTTCGCTGAAATACCAGGTGGAGATACACAAGGACTACTGGCCCTCGATCATTGCCGAGGAACACCTTACGGACCCGGTAGCCATTGCCAAACGTATCAAGCAGGAAAAGGAAAACATCAAGAACTTTGTCACCGGCATCGAGAACTCCGGGAAGGTATGGATTACCGGCTATTACATCGACTCCTACGGCAAGGAGCAGCGAATGGTCCGAATCAACCTTATCGATACCACCAAGGAAGGCGGCGACTGGAACGACGACACCGAGGAGGCCTCGAACATGATATGTTACGGCACCAACATACATCCAAACCTGGTCGGAGCCACTCCCGGCAAGAGCCAGAGTAACAACTCGGGCTCCGACAAACGAGAACTTTTTACCCTCAAAGAGTCGCTCGAGACGGCCTTCCACGACATGCTCTCGAAGGTCCACAACATTATCATTCATTTCAACGGATGGGAACGCAAGGTAAAACCATACGTCCCCATCATCCTGCTTACAACACTCGACAAAAACACCGACGCCGTGCGCAAGAACCCGGACGGTACAGGTGACAATCCTAACCAATAAATAATCAACCACAATGCAAATCACAATTGAAGACCTGGTCGGCGTATGTCCGGCAACAATGGCCCCGAATGAAAGCATTTTCGATGCCATCCTTCCTCAGATTGACTACGAGACTGCCCGTACACGCGGCATCGTTACTCCGGAACTGTTCGACTCGCTCGACGACATCGAGGACCGGGTCCAGAATCCGAACTACGAGCGCCTGTGCGCGCTGGGCCTCAACGTCCGCAAATACATCTGCGCCACGGCACTGATACGCCAGATACCGTCGCTGGACCTGGTGCTGACTCCTACCGGCTTCGGCGTCGTAAGCAACCAGAACGTCGCCCCGGCCTCGGCAGAACGCGTGCGCTCCCTTACAAATGAACTGCGCTATCAGGCCGACCGCTACCTGGACGAAATCCTCGACGGCATGCGCTCCATGTGCGACGTTACCCGCTCGACAATGGCCGACGACTTCGTCACGCTGTTCTGGAAAACCGACCATGTGCGCCTGTTCGGACATCCACACCCGACGCGCAACGACCTCGACGAACGTATGCCGAAAATTATCCCGGCGTCCATGAAGATCCGCGAACTGATTTCCCCGGAACTTTACGACGCCCTGATAAAGGAAGAGGCAAAAGACGCGCTGCCTCCGGCCCGCGGTAAACTCGTCGACCTGTGCCGCCGCGCTATCGTTGGCTACTGCAACAACGACTACACCGCCGAGATGTTCACTCGCTCGATACTCCTGTTCCTCGAGGACAATATCGACTACCTGCCGGAATACTACGATTCCCGGACCTTCGAGGCACGCCGCAAACTGCGTTATGAAAATGAAAAGGACGACCCGTGTTTCTTTTTCGGATAAGCCGGCCCCGCGCCTGTCGATAACACTGCCGCAGTGCTGGGCAGACCTCGATCAGGCAGAACTGCGGAAAGTATTTGAAATCCGCGTCCAACTGGCCGGAGAACCGGCCGGAAAGGTTTACCTGCACATGTTCCGATACTTCACGTCGCTCCATGTGCTGCGCCGTGAAGGCGGCGTATGGCACTGCTGTGTGACTGCGCGGCGCGGCCGTCGTGTCCGCTCGATCATGTGCGACTTCGCCCTCGAACTGTTGGCCGAGCAACTGGAGCCTCTTTCGTTCATAGACTCCCCGGGGGATGTCCCCGTGAGACTGTCCCGCTGGCACGGCGCACAGGCTGTCGACGCCGAATTCCACGGCATCTCCTTCGGTGATTACCTTCGCCTGGAAAACCTGTACCAGGGATTCCTGATGTCAAAAAATCCGGCCGCACTCGACGCCATTGCCGCTATCCTATACCCGGGAATCCGGCGCAAGTACATCGACGAGGTGTTTGTGATGAACCTGCTCCAGTGGGTGGTGCAGGTTAAGAGCATGTTCGCCGGCATGTGGCCAAACTTTTTTAAGCCGGCGGCCTCGGGGACTGCCGCCCCGAACATGGTGGAGGTGATGAATAGCGAAATCCGCGCACTCACCGGCGGGGATATCGCCAAGGAGGACGTGATTTTCGCGTCAGACTGCTGGCGCGCGCTCACGGAACTGGACTATCTGGCCAAGGACGCCGAAGAAATGAAGAAACTAATAAGCAAACACAAATAACTCATGGACGCACGACATTATTTTGACTCCGAGGCTTACTTCCGGAACCTGTGTGAACACAACATCCTGGCCCGCGATAACGGCTTCAAGTTCTGCACCTGCTCAGGCATCGAGTCGTTGCAGGGGCCGCTGGACCGGTTCAAGACCGCCAACGCCTTCTTCTGCATCGACGACACGAATGATGGCGCCGTTACGCGCGGACGCAGTGGCGGATGGTTCAAACGTCGAACGTTTACCGTATTCCTGCTGCATCGCTACCGGCTGCGTGACGAGGCCGACCGCAGCGCACGCCTGGCCGTGTGTCGCGACCTGTTCCGGCAACTGCTGTCGAAGATGATTGTTGACTCGGACGACCTGAGCAACGAACTGATATATCTCAACACCGGCGGAGTGCTGTCCCGCGAACTGGGCCAGTACTTCATGAACGGCTGCACCGGCCTTTATTTCATGATCGATGTCGACGAGCCTGTCGACCTTACCTTCAACTCCGAAGAATGGACATAAAAGATAGGGTCGGCCTATATGCCCGGGCCTGGGACGACAAGCAATTGCAAATATGGGAGGAGAAAGTCCGCGCGCTGGAGATAGTTGCCTCCGGCAAGTTTGTCCAGTCGTTCAAGGCCGCCATAACCGGGCAATTCTCCGGGTCGCCGACCATGGAACTGACCTTTCTGCGCTACGGTATCTATCAGGCCCGGGGCGTCGGAAACTTTTACTCGCACGACAACGGCGGCGACCTGCGGTTCCTGGACCCCGAGTATCGAAAGGAAAACAAACTCGATGTGCCGCGAAAGCGAGGCCCAAAATGGGGCGGCGGAGAGACGTCCGGCAATCCGAGGGAACGCCGCGACTGGTATTTCCGCAAACTTTATATGTCAAACAGAGCACTTGTCGAGGACTTGGCCGGCATCTTCGGCGACCAGGCCGCGCACGTTATCTGCGAGGCATTAATGGACGAGCGCAACGTCCCGTGATTGTGTAAGAGCAACTGCGGCCGGCTGTCTTTTTATGGCCGAAAGTCTGTTCCCATCTTTGTGGCGTAATCAATTTCACGCGCAATGGACAATACCCAGAAATTACTCGAAGCGGCGGCCGGTATCCGTGACGCCGTCCTCGATGGCGAGAATACCGCCTCCCGTGTCGGTGCAATGTTCGTCTCGATTATCCAGGCTATGCAGCATTTCCCGGGACAAATGGTCGACGCCTCGACCATAAAGTTCTCAAACGGGAAGACCGCTACACATATCACATTTAACATCATCGACAGCGCCGGAAAAACATCGGCGGTCGATATTTCGGTGCCGGCAGTTTCATCGACATCCGCAGGGCTGCTCACGCCGGAGAAGGCCGAAGAATACGACGCTGCCGTTACCGATGTTGCGGCGATAAAGAAGCGGATGCCGGGGTCGGAGAAGGGGTTGCTGCTGTCGGGTTTCCGGCACGGGCCGACGACTGAGGGCGTTACGTTTATTTTCGATGCTATCGGAGCGGACGGGACAATCGTGCCGCAGCAGATTCTGGTGCCGCTGGTTTCGGCGGGGTCGCCGGGTGTAGTGACGAAGGCTCAGATGGACGCGGTGACCACCAAGGCCGAGGAGGCGAAGGCGGCGGCAAACGAGGCTAAGAGTACGGCGAGCATTGCGGCGAGTATGGCGGATGGTGCCGGTACGGCGGCTAACGAGGCTAAGGTGACGGCTCACAGTGCGTCGGTTGCGGCCCAGGAGGCGAAGGGCACGGCGTCCCAGGCGAAAAGCACCGCCGAAGGCGCGGCGACTACGGCTGACGCGGCGAAGGCAGCGGCCGATGGTGCGGCCAAGGGCGTAAGGGATATAAACGCAGTGGTGGGCGAGCCGGATGGGATTGCGACGCTGGGCACTGACGGTAAGGTGCCTGTGGAGCAGGTTCCGGCGCTGGGTTATCTTCCGCTGACGAAGGTTGTTGGGGTTGATACGCAGGCGCACATAGAGGAATCAATCGACCTGGGTTATACGGGCGCGGGAATTTATTTCGTGACTGATTATAATTATGGGGAGGGAGCGTTCTGCAAGGTGACTGTGACGGATGGTGTTGTAGATTTTGACGATGACGGGGCGCAGCCTTCGGACGCGGCGTTGCAGGGGTATTTCCTGGAGACGTCGACGGGGGCGCTGTGGCAGATGGATGCCGGGGAGTTGGTGGAGGTTCCGACGCAGGATGCGCTAACGGAGGTTACACAGAAGGCGAAGTTGGCGCTGTTTGTGGATATGTGGAATCAGGCATGGGGGCAGTACGGCAAGTATGACCCCGAAAACGCCCCCGACGCACAACATCCGTTCATGGGCAACGAGATATGGATGACGTACGAAGAGGCGGTGGATGTCATCCTTGTCTCGGATGTTAAAACACTGAGTCAAACAACTGCGGCATTTAAATATCTGAGAGCGTCAGATACGCCATCGCCCAGGACGCTTCTGCCTGTCAGGATATATAGCGCGAATATACAGTGGCTTTTCGGGAATCAGTCGCGACTGGAAGTCGTTTCGATTTCTCATTATACCTCGCACGATGCTGCGGCCTTGGTAGCTAACTATAACTATTGCTTCGAGGGATGTTTGTCTTTAAATAAAATCATAGGCGCACTGGACTTGCAAGGTGCGCCAACCGGGAATTTCTGCACACGAGATATTCCTTTGGAAGAATTTTACGTAAAGACAAACAAGTCATTGCAATTCGGGCATTTCCCAAAAATCTCCCTTGCCTCGCTGCAATACATGGTGGAAAACGCTGCAAATACGTCGGCCATCACTATAACAGTCCACCCCGACGTCTATGCCAAGCTCACGGGCGACACTACCAACGAGGCGGCTGCGGCACTGAGCGCTGAGGAACTGGCGCAGTGGCAGGGGGTGGTGACGGCCGCAACGGGGAAGAGTATCACGTTTGCCACGGATTAGGACAGAAGAACAGAAGGATTTTTTAAGAACAGAAGTTTTTATCTCTGACATATAGACAGATTATTCTTTAAGATAGATAGTTATGGATAAGAAGCGATATTATCTGGATGATTTCGTGCTGGAGGTTGCGTTCGGGGCTGATGCTCTGCCGGATTGTGATTTCCAGGGTGAGGTTGCGAGTGACGGCGGGGGGATGCGTGTGAAGTTCGGCCGTGTGTCCGGGGAGGCGTATGGCTACCGCGCGGGTGAGCAGGCGAATGTAATTGAGGTTGCGTGTGACCATCACGGTATGATGCCGGGGCGTCTGGGGATAAGGGTGCGCTATGATTTGCCGGATGTGTCGTTGCCGGACGGGATGCGGCGGATTGTGCGGGAGTATGGGACGGATGTGCGGCTGACGTCGGAGATGTCGGCGGGGTGCGTTCCGGGGCGTATCGAGGTGACGTTGTCGGCGCCGTTTGCGCTGGTGCGCGATACGGATGTTTACGCTGAGGTGCTGGATAGGGTTAACGGTGTACTGGCGGGGCTGCTTGACGGGAGCGGCGAGGCGGGGAAGCCGAAGAAGAAGGCGAGCAATTTCAGAATCAGCCAGTGGCTGACACCGGGGATGATGCGCAACACGGCCCGTCCGGGGATGGTGTATGATGCAAGCACGGGGGCAAATGGGATTGACTTCGCAAGTCCGTGGAGTGTGTCCGAAACGTGCGTGATGTTGCTGAATACATCAAAAAAAGAAGGGACCATAGCCCTCTCAAAATTGTTCCCAGGCGGGAAATTCGGGGAGACAGATATTATTGTTGCCCCACGAATTCACGGCTGCACTAATCTTCAGTGGGATTATTATCCCAGCCTCGGAGAGGTTTCATACCAATGGGATAAAATGGGACCTGGTGTGAGCAATAAGTTTGCGCTTATGGTTTTATTCCGCAGACAAAACACCTACACGACACAAATGTATATCGACGAGGGAGGGAGGCTGCGCGATAATCACGAGCCGGTGTGCTTCCGTCCCGCGCCAGAATGGGCGGGACTTATAGGGTTTATCAAACCGACAGACGAAGATGAAGCCGCATACGCGGCCAAACATCATGATGCGGAAAGTTACCGTCCTCACCGTATGGTGAGACTACACTGCCCGGACGGCCGACGAGTCGAAGTGAAGTATTTGCACAGCAAGGGGAGTCAAGGACAGGCGAATCCCAAAAAGAGTTGTTACTGGCAGCATCCTCACGGATGGTCTTTCACAGGCAAACACTTTCTGAGAGTTCGCGTCGTGACTAAACGAGGATTACGCACGCCGTGGCATATTTGCCAGAAGGTAGGCCCCGGGAATAGGCAAAACACCTTTTTTAAAGTGGTGCAATAAAAAAAAGCCCGACTGTCTGCGATGGCTCGTCGTTCCCAAAAGGCGAAGACTGCAGCGCGTCAGAAGTGGGGCTGTCACAAAGGTAGTAATAATATTTTATCCACCAAAGGAATATGGAGAAAAAAAGTTCGGAAAGTGTTGCGCGGATAAGTGCTGTGGCTACGCGGACGGTTGAGTTGCTGCGGAGCGTTGCGGAGGTGCTGGCCGAGTTGCGTCGGTTTGCGCGTCAGTTGGGCGTCGAGGGTGCGGAGTCGCTGCCTGCACTGGGCGCGGTTGATGCCCTGGCGGAGCGTGTGCTGACGATGGTGAACGGCCTGCGGGGGGAGGTTCGTGATGCTGTTTCCGCGACAGAGGAAGCGACACAGGCGCTGCAGACGGCTGTCACGGAGACTGCAGAGCGGGTGGAGGCTGCGGAGCAGCGGGTTGATGATTTGGAGACGCAGGTTGACGAAACGCTGACAGGCGCAAAGGCATATATTGAAGGTCCATATAAGGAGAATCAATTGAATCTCTGTACTGAATTACCCCGCGTGAATGGCCGACATTTTACGAACACCACAATAATTCCCCAAGCCACCGCTGAACACGCGGGTGTGATGACTGCGGAGCATGTGCAGCGGCTCGAGGCTGCGGAGTCGAAAGCACAAGTTGCGGAGTCGACGGCCAAGGCGGCGATTGGGCTGGCCGAGGCTGCGAATCCGGGCTGTCTGATGCCGGAGCATGCGGATTTGCTGCCGCTGCTGCCGCCGAAGACGATTGCGGAGAATTATCCGGACGTGGTGGCGATTGTGGAGCCGAAGGAGGCGTGGTTTGCGTTCGGGGCTGTCACAAGTAATACTCGTTCGGTCGATGTGCTGGTAAAGGTTGAGGACGGCATCCTGCGCCGCAGTCAGTTGCCCGAAGGCAAGGACGGCATATACCTGTATAAGATGGATGAGGTGAAGTTCATGAACCTGCAAGGATTTAAGCGTGTGTCGTCGGGCATCCAACTGACGGAGGCACAGCAAACGGAGTGGCCCGCGCAGAAGTCGCCGACGATTATCGACGGTTTTGTGAACATGGAGGACATCACGAACATGTATCATGCCTTCGGTAACACGGGCCTGGTGGAGGCACGCGGTGACTGGTCGGGGCTGAATGAGAAATGTACAGTAATGGAGGCATTGTTCGGCACGTGGAAGCCTACTACAACAGTCCGAGTTCTCCCGGAAAAGATAGGCACAGCCAAGGTAGTGAGCATGAACGCCATATTCAGCGCGACGGCGAAGGTGGCGCGGTATCCGGAACTGGATTTTGCCTCGTTGGTGAACTACGACCAGTGGCAGATTACGGCATATCAGTTCCCGGGCGACCCTGTGCCGGATTATTACCCCGGGGAGGTTCGTGCGCGCATAAGGAATTTCGGGGCGCAGCCTACGGCATACAACAACGCTTGCTTCAACCTGCTGAAAAACTGGAACATCGACGATGTAATGTATACCTTTGATGAGGCGGCGGTTTACCGCCAAAGAACCATCGGCGTGCGGTTGCACGGGCATGTTATCGAGCGGCTGACAGACTCGCAGAAGGCGCGTATTTCGGCGAAGAATATCACGATTTACCGGATGGATATTTTTATAATACAATGATTTAACCACAAAAATATAAAGACTATGAAAGCGATTAATGTAACGACATTGCTGGCCGACGAGGGGCACGTGTTGACTCAGGCGGCTGACGTGGAGGCTGCGGGCCAGGAGCGGTTCTACACGACGGAAATCATCCTGGGCTGTAACGACAGCGTGGAGAATTACAAGGAGGTGCCTGTGGAGGAGGCCCGAAAGAAGACAGTAGAACAGACAGAAGAACAGAAGAAGACAGAAGAACACAAGGGGGAAGAAGAACAGAAGGCGCCCGCGGTGGAGGGGCCTTTGACAGAAGGACAGAAGGTGGAGGAGGCGCCGGAAGATGTTGAATAAGGTGTGGGGATGGCTGGGGGCCTCGAACCGCTATAAGCACCTGGCAGGCGGCTTCGTTCTGGGGCTGCTGTCGCCTGGGGCCTATGCGGC
>ERZ836877.4653-NODE-4653-length-13820-cov-2.854341_pt1 | contig 13820 bp, 12 predicted proteins | sample MGYA00519469_ERZ836877 | MGnify/ENA primary metagenome ERZ836877 (study PRJEB31850, sample SAMEA3708809) | human gut metagenome | biome: human gut; feature: human-associated habitat; material: faeces | place: China | collected 2014 ... | reverse complement strand
TTCCTGTTCTTATCTTCTTATTTTGAGAACAGCTCTTTTAATGCCTCTTCCTTTAATTTGGATCCGATGACACAGAACTTACCGGTTACATCCGGCTTGCCCGGACGGATATTGCTTTCTCCCGGAACATAGTCAAAGTAAATGAATCCGCCTTCGGTACAGGGAACCATACCCTTGGCACGAAGAACCATTCCATACCTGTCATCATCCCCAAGGGCTTCAAGGATCTTCTCAAGATCTTCCTTACTGTACTGATCCGGAGTTTCCATACCCCAGCTTCCAAATATCTCGTCTGCATGATGATGGTGATGATCGTGGTCATGGTCATGACATCCACAGGTGCAGTCCTCACCATGCTCATGATGATGGTCATGATCATGATGGCAGCATTCACCATCGTGATCGTGGTGATGATGCTCGTGTTCATGTTCTTCCTCATCTTCATGGTGGTGGTCATGATCGTGATGGCAGCACTCACCATCGTGATCGTGATGATGATGCTCGTGTTCATACTCTTCCTCGTCTTCATGGTGGTGATCATGATCGTGATGGCAGCACCCACCGTCGTGATCGTGGTGGTGATGCTCATGCTCATGATCATGCTCTCTTTGCTCTTTCAGCTCTGCCATCAGCTCTGCTTCCAGATCGGCTGCACCCTCGATGGTTGCAAGAATGTCCTTGCCATCCAGTTCATCCCAGGGAGTGGTAATGATGGTCGCCTTGGTATTATGCTCACGAATGAGCTCCACAGCCTTTTTCAGCTTGTCCTCAGAAATATTACCGGTTCTGCTCAGGATAATGGTTCCGGCATGCTCAATCTGATTGATAAAGAACTCTCCAAAATTCTTAATATACATCTTGCACTTAGAAGCATCTACAACTGCTACCGCACTGTTTAATACGACCTCATGCTCGTCAATGACATCCTGTACTGCTTTCATAACATCGGAAAGCTTGCCAACGCCTGAAGGCTCAATAAGAATTCTTTCCGGCTGATAGGTCTTCATGACCTCCTTTAAGGAAGTACCGAAATCTCCAACAAGGGAGCAGCAGATACATCCGGAATTCATTTCTTTGATTTCAATTCCGGCATCCTTAAGAAAGCCCCCGTCAATACCGATCTCGCCGAATTCGTTCTCGATCAGTACGACCTTGCTGTCCTTTAATGCTTCATTTAAAAGCTTTTTGATTAATGTTGTTTTACCGGCTCCTAAAAAGCCTGATACGATATCTATTTTTGTCATGTTTCCAACCTCTTTTCTTTAAAATAGACGGTAACCGTTCAGAACGGATACATCCAGACTCCATTCATAACATCAGAATATTATAGTCTCTTCCCCTGTTAAAGTCAAATTTCCGTCACATCCTCTACAGCTTTTTCCGTCACATTCTCTACGGCTTTTTCTGCTGTTTTTATAGCTTCTTTCCGGTCTTTGCTTCAACGAACCGGCAGATTGCTCCTGCTGCGTCCTCCGGAATCCATTTATGCTGGTTACGGATCATGGTTTCCCTTGCCTGTTCGCTGTCGAGTGCATCCAATGCCCGGAACAGCTCCTCCTTCGTCTTTACCGCCGGAATGGCCATGCCCCGGTTCTTAAAGCATTTCAGGTTCTTGCTTTCACAGCCGGGGATCGGTGATATATGAATCAGCGGAACTCCCGCAACTGCAGCCTCCGTGGAGGAAAGTCCTCCCGGCTTTGTCAGATAAAGGTCACAGGCCTTCAGATAATCCGGCATCTGATCCGTAAAGCTAAGCGGTATCACCTTTTGGCTGGGGTGTGCTTTCAACTTATCATAGAGATTCTGAAAGCTTCCGCAAAGAACGATGAGCCGTACCTTCTCTTCGTTTTTGTAATGCTCTAACAGGTACTCCACAATCTGCTCAATGTGCCCGGCGCCCATGCTTCCACCCGATATGAGAATGTAATGCTTATCCTCCTCAAGGCCAAGCTTTTCAATGGCCTCCCTGCGGGATTCCTTCTGTGAAAACTGTTTTGATACAGGAATGCCAAGGGGCTTGAGCTTTTCTTCAGGAATATGAAAACGCAGGAAGTCTTTTTTCAGGGACTCCATCGGAATGACATAGGCATCACAATCGGTTTCCTCGGTAAAGGGAATACAGGCATAATCTGTTGCGATAAACAACGTAAACGGGAGCTCTTCTCCCAATGATTTCAGATATGTGATCATTTCTGCCGGATAAAGATGTGTCATAATCACCGCATCAAAATGATTTTCCTTCAGATAATCGTTGAGGTACCGTGCTGCCCTGTGATTAGCTCCATACACCGGCGAATGCCCCGGAAGTCTCCGATAAGCCTCTCCAATGTTATAAATCACTCCAAAAAAACGCGGCATCCTTTTTGCAATAAAAATATACAGACCGTCAATTGCTCTGGTAAGTGCCATACTGCGCAGCATATAGGGATTCATCAGATGTACATGATGTCCCCGGCGTTCCATTTCTTCCTTCACGGCCTTTGCAGCGGAATTGTGTCCGCCTCCCGTGCCACATGTTAATATCAGTGCATCCATAATAACTTAATCCTCATTCTTTCCCGTTCTTCTGTACTAAGCTTCATTCGTATACACACAAGAATCGTTATCAATCCAAAGCCATACCGCACCGCCGGTATAACGTTAGTCACAAATAATCCTGCCAGCGTTGCAAGATATGCCGCAATTGTCCGATAAAAATGCGGCTCCACGCAGACCACCACTGAAAAGAAAATAAAAACGAAAGCAAACACCAGTACCGGCATCCAGTAAGGATATAACCCCAGAAGGGATCCGAAGGAAACCGCAATCCCCTTTCCACCGTGATGCTTCTGAAACAAAGGAAAGGTATGTCCCAATACCGGAGCCGCAATGACAAGCGCCATCCAGCCATCTGACAATGCCTGAGGTTCCATCCCCCGCATATAAAAATAAACCGGAAGAATTCCCTTTAACAATTCACAAAACAGCGTCAGTACTCCGCACCAGAAACCGCCCTGTATAAAGGCATTCGCCGTTCCCGGGTTTCCATCGGTGCTTCCCTGCGTGATATCGGTTCCACATAGTAGTTTTCCCCAGATCTTTGCATATAACACACTGCCGGACAAATAACCAAGCAGTATAAATAACAGTGCTCTTACCATCATACGTATTGCTCTCCCAGTTTTCACGCATTCCCTATCTGCCTTCCGGCAGATGCATGTTAACATTATAGCAAAATCCCAATATGATTCCAACAGTAATTCATGATCCTGCAACAGTTGTAAAGTTTATGATAACCTCCACTCAAAAATGATCCGCCGGATCATTTTCTCATATGCATGGCAACGAAAGAGCACCCCTATGTGTAATAAATACGACATAGGGATGCTTTGCTGATGTTTTTCCTTCCATGATCTGTCTCTTTTCCATTTAGTCGAGAATCTTTCCGTCAATGGAAATCGTAACGACCTGCCATGGAATAAACTTACCACTGTTTTTCAGAGCTGTCACTGCTGCATGCTCCAGTCCTCCACAGCAGGGAACCTCCATGCGCACGACCGTAACGCTCTGAATATCATTATGCTCAATGATCTGTTGTAACTTCTCACTGTAATCGATATCGTCCAGCTTTGGGCAGCCGATGATCGTAATTTTTCCTTTCATGAATTCTTCATGCATGTTGGCATAGGCATACGCCGTACAGTCTGCTGCAATTAACAGCTTTGCTCCATTAAAATATGGTGCATTCACGGGAACAAGCTTAATCTGGCACGGCCACTGTCCCAGACGTGACTTCCGGTATGCCGGTGCGTCAGAGGTATTCTCTGTCCCTGCATCATTATCCTCCTGTACCATGGTACGCATCCTTGATCCAGGGCAGCCATGAAATCCCGGTTTTTCAGAGGCAGTCTGCTTTTGTACTGCCATTTTCTTCTGATGCTCCTCTACGGCCTTTTCATCATATGCTGCTGCCTCACGTTCTACGAACGAAATGGCTCCTGTCGGACATGCCGGCAGGCAGTTGCCCAGTCCGTCACAGTAATCGTCGCGGATCAGCTTCGCCTTTCCGTCTATCATCTGAATGGCTCCTTCGTGGCAGGCATTGGCACATGCTCCACAGCCGTTGCAGAGTTCTTCATCAATCTGAATAATTTGTCTTACCATTTGAATTCCTTCCTTTCCTGATGTTTATCATTGCTTTTTCGCTGTACATGTGACATGATAGTGCAAAAGCAATTAAGAATATGTGGTTATAACCACGAATGGAGAAATTATGGACATTTTTCAAACTTTTATTTTTCAAAATTTAACCAATGAAGAACTGGAAGAGATGAAAAATCTGCATTTTCTTCGTAATTCTTCCTTTGAAAAAAACACGCTGATCTTTCAGACCGGAGACCGGATTCATGAGATCGGCATGGTTCTGAAAGGAAGTGTTCATATTGAAAGTATTGATTTGTGGGGAAACAGGAGCATTCTTTCCCATGTTCCGGAAGGGCATGCCTTTGCAGAGACCTATGCTCTCTGCCATGAACCCATGATGGTCGATGCTGTCAGCACGCAGGAAAGCGAGATTGCTTTTCTGGATACCGACATTCTTCTGAATGACCGCTATCTTCAGAAATCATGGTATGCCAAAATCATGCACAATCTGCTGATTATTTTTGCCCGGAAAAATCTGGTTCTTTCCAACCGGATCTTCTGTACCAGTGCCAAAACCATCCGTGAAAGACTGTTCACCTACTTTTCGAATCTTTCCGTCCAAACCGGAAGCAAGACCTTTCAGGTACCGTTCGACCGCCAGCAGATGGCTGATTATCTGAATCTCGACCGGAGTGCCCTTTCCAAAGAGCTTGGCAAAATGCGAAAGGAAGGTCTGATTGATTTTCATAAGAATACGTTCACACTTCACCAATAAATACGGAATGATCATCTCATTTTGCAAATGGGTTTCTTCTGATATAAGAATGTGCTACAATCATTCCGGGTTCAAAAAGAATATCCTCTACATATAAAAATAGACAATGACCACTCGGAGAAACCATTATCATAAACAAAAGTGAAAGAAGAAACAATCATGACCATAAAGAAATATCTCAAATCCCACAAACAGATGTCAGAAGCTTTTGTGACTGCCGCATTCTTATCCGTGTCCGGCGGTCTGCAGGATGCTTATACCTATATTTCCCGTGGGAAGGTATTCGCCAACGCTCAGACCGGCAATATCGTTCTGCTCAGCCAGCATATTTTTGCCGGCGATTTCGGCTCCACGCTGCACTATCTCATCCCGGTTATTTTCTTTGCTCTCGGAGTTGCTGCTGCCGAGCTGATTCGTCAGAAGTATCAAAAGGCAGAACGCATTCACTGGCGCCAGCTGGTTCTGATTCTGGAAATTCTGCTGCTGTTTCTGGTCGGTTTCCTTCCGGATCAGTTCAATCTGATTGCCAATGCCATGGTTTCCTTTTCCTGCGCCATGCAGGTACAGGCATTCCGCAAGGTCAACAGCTTTGCCTTTGCCAGTACCATGTGCATCGGCAACATCCGAAGCGGTATGGAATCTCTGTGCGCTTATCATAAAACGCATAACAGGGATACCTTATACAAGGCATCCCATTATTTCGGCGTGATCTTTCTCTTCGCATTAGGCGCCGGACTCGGAAGCTGTTTCATTCCCCTCTGGGGACTAAAAACCATCTGGGCTTCCTGCCTGCTTTTGATGGTCAGCTTTCTGCTGATGTTTATCAGGGAAGAAATCGAAGAACATCCTGAAATTCTCGAAGAAGAAAAGGCCATACAGAATGATCTGCATGACCTTCATAAAGAGGCAAAAGAGATTGCTCGGACATTAAGGGAGGATCATTGATGCTTCTCCTCCCTTTTACCTGCAATTTTGCAAGTTCTGCCGGCAGGCACTGTATCTGTTCCTTTCCAAATCTTATATCTGTAGGAATCGCAAATGTGAAATTGTTCATACGCTCACCTCATTTTTCCCCTACATCTTTGCCTTATACCGGTCATAATGCAGGGCACTCCGTCCGCTGAAGCATCCATCCAGCCGGCCCACGTACGAACTATTTTAGCATTCGCAAGACGTTTGTTTCCATTTTTCTCATCATCCACACTCCCCTTTCCGTATGTGTCTGATAACGGTTCCATGATACAAAAAAGCAAAGAAGCTTTGTTTTCGCCTCTTTGCTTTTTGGGACGCACGATATCACATTTTCATTTTACAGTCAACAACAATTCATAATTTTGTTTCAAAATATCGTCTCAAAAAGATCCGGAATCATGCCTATTCCTGTCCCTGCTGTTCCTCAAACAGTTCTATTTCTTCTCCAAGAACTTCATGGACACATGATGTATTCCCTTTACCAAGCTCATATCTTCCTCCTGAAATCTATGAAACAGTATAACATAAGCATATTTCCTTAAATATACTGATACATATCTGCAGCCGGTACGAAAACTACCGGCAGATCCATCGGCACTTTCTGCTTTAGAAGTCTTGCAAAATATTTCATTCCCAATTCCTCAGAATTAAAATGACCAACCTCCATAATTGCCTTATTCAATCCAAGCTGCCCTGCATCGCGAACTCCGGAAGCTGTAGTCCAGTCAATCAGTTCCCCCGGAATCAGCACATCTGCTTCATTATTCTGAATGACATCCGTAAACTCATGCTCTTCATAAGTATCCGCAGCAACCGGAAGGATATGTCCGCAAAACATCACTTTTTCGATCTCTGCATTCAGATTCCCAATTACGCGGATTGTCTTCAGATTCATCTTTTGCTTTAAAAAGCCGGCCAGCTCACGTACGGTTGTTTTCGGTATCCGGTATAAAATATGCGCGAACTCAAGCTCATCATTTACAGGGGATACAAGATAGTTCTCCCAACCAAGCTCTTTCATAATACCATAAGATATCCCATCCGGCTTCTGCATATGAATCTGGTCGTGATCACGATATACAGTGATATGATTCTCTCTTAATATCTTAAGCTTCTGCTGGTAAGCAGACCGGGGATCCTCCCATGAATACTGATCCTTGTGTGTATAAAAAACCGGTTCATGCACAATGATTAAATTGCATCCCTCTTCAACCGCTTTTTGCAGCACTTCAATGGACGCGCAACAGGATACCATAATGCCTGTCACTACGGCATTTTCATCTCCATACTTAATCCCGTCTACCGTATCTTCCATCAAAGAAACGCCATGAATTTCCTCTAATATAGCCGTTATCTCCTTGACCTTCATCGTTTTAACCCTCCTATTTAATCCTGCTTTATTCTTTTAGGACAAGCTGATCCCAGTCCTGTTCGTCAAATTTTTCACCAATCTGTGGCATAAGCGGGCATCTTCTGATTGAAATTTCTTTTTCTCCGAAAGTGATCCGGAATTTTGTACCTGAAACCCTTTTTAATGCACGTACTACAAGGCTTAGAACATTTTCTTCCTCCCAGCATGCACTTGCCGCAAACTTCTCTCCACGGACATAAGATACATGATATGTCCCATCCATGCCTGCATATAAGTCAGATGAAAAATCCTCATCCTCAATATGGAGCCTGCATTCAGTTCTCCGGAATTCAAAGGATAGTGCAGACAGATTACGTCCATAACTTCCCCACTTTCCCGGTCCTCCGGTCAAATCTGCGAAGCAGGGAACGACTTCATCAAACACCTTGTACCGGATTCCGCTCCACTCATCCTCATGCGCCTTGTTTCTCACATTCCATAACCCCGGAATAGCCAGTTCCTCATTCATATACCTTAACTTTTCATAACTGTCTGATTCTTCCAGTTCCTCTTGATCCGTGATTCCCGGAAGCAGCTTTTCCCAAACAATATTCAATAAACGATCCGGGGAGAAAGATGCCGAAGTTATCGCAATAACCGCATCCTTATCCGGAGCCATAATAGCAAATTGTCCATATGCTCCATCTGCCCGGTACAAGCCTTCCGGAATACATCTCCAGAACTGGAAGCCATAACCATGCTGCCAGTTAGAATCATGATTATCAAACACCGGGTTGACTGTTGAAATTTGCCGGGATGTTGCCATATCAATCCACTCTTCATTGAGCAGACGCTCTCCATTCCATACACCTCGATTGAGATAAAACTGTCCAAGTCTTGCCATGTCTTCCGTCTTCACCCGAAATCCACTGCCTCCCATCTCAATATCTCCCGGGAGCATCCTACATGAAATATTCGTCATTCCGATTTTATCAAACAAGCGTGGTTTCAAATATTCTGAAACATTCAAACCGGTCTTTTTCTTTATAATGGCACACAGCATATCTGTACCGGTAGAGTTATACTGGAACATCGTACCCGGTTTATATTTGAACTCTGCATGCATGAAATCATGGATCCAGTGATCATAGGATTTCAATTTATAATAAATATCACTTTCCTGACCGCAAGACATGGTAAGAAGACTATACACATCCGCTGCTTTCACGTTCTCACCCGGATTTTCCGGAGTTTCATTTGGGAATAGATCCACAAGCTTTTCATCCAGTGACAAAAGTCCTTCCTGAACAGCAAACCCTACCGCTGTTGATGTTATGCTCTTGGAAAAAGAAAACATCGTCTGCGGTGTTCCGGAATCATAGGGTTTCCACCATGCTTCCTCACATACCTTCCCATGTCTCAATATCATCAGACTATGCAGTTCAATTCCTTCTGCCCGTACCTGTCTGATAAAATCCACAATACATTGTGAGTGAATTCCTACTTTTTCCGGTGATACTCTCTTCAATGCCTCCATGATGATTTCCATCCTTCGTATTTATTGTATTGCTAAATCAAGTGAACTCATTATATCATTGCATTTGGTGCTATTCAACAACTTTTTAGCTATTTCTCTATTATTTTTGTGTATAATATATAAATTTTATTGTGTTATACAATAGTTTTCTGTATATTCGCCTTGATTACTGGTTTCTTATCTACCTTGAGTATTCTTGTGATATCCTATACAAAAGCTGATTAAAGGGAGGGAGTATACCATGAAACTTTTGCATGTAATTGCAAATAACTTTAAAAATTTTAATGACTCTTTCGAGATAGATTTTTATCATGATAGATTTATTTACCGCTATAAAACCATTAAAAAAACGCAGACAGTATTGCTCTCTCCAATGCTGTGCACAGCTTATAAGCCCTGCCCGTCCTTTATCCATGGCATGGTTAGTTGCATGACAGATAACATTGAAGCCTGTACGCACCAGGGTATCTCAGAGGCTGAAGTCCGCATTGAAGCAGGGATATCCGGAAATTCCAAGCTCAGAACCTCCGATAATTACCTCCTGATTCACAAGTGCCAGATCTGCTGCCGAAATTTCATCCTTTGTATGTGTAAACAAAGAATCGTAGTCATAGCTTCCATCCGGCTTTCTGCAGCTTTCCTCTACCGGCGTATGCAAAAGCACATCCCCGACCATCACAATCCTGTATTCCGTTCCTGCTCCGGCTGCTTCCTCTTCGGATTCCGATAATGCATTTTCTGCCTGTCCTTGTGCTGACTTTCCCTCTGAATTTTCCAGACCGGCATCTGCCGGATCAGACTCTTTCTGACCGGACTCTGCCGAAGCAGAAGCTGTCTTCCGGCTCATTACGTCTGTATTTTCTACCGAAAGGCTTCCCTGTAAAGTACCATCGGACAATGTCCCCTTTGTTCCCGCACAGCCGGAAAACAAGGCAAGCATCAGGATACATAAACCTATTGCCCTGTAATAACTGTGTGTCTTGCATAATCGCCGCTGCAGTCGCTTCATCACTGGTTAAGCTCCTCTTCTGCAATGCTGATCCATTCTGCCTCCGCATGCTTTTCATCCAGACCGGTGTAATAAAGGAAACACTGATCCTTGTCAAACAGCATACGGAAATTGTTCGTATCAAACTCGTTATTCGGACGGAATGCACCGTTTTCCAACAGTGTATAGGTCATCTGGTAATTAATGCAGTAGGCATACACCGTACTGTCCTGCTCACTTAACACCACCCATTTGCCGGAAATATCATCTGTTTCCTCCTGATCTGCTTCCCGGAGTCTCAGGACACATTCTTCTGTTCCGTCCTCATTCATGTCAATACAAGTATAGGCTTCAACCACCATGCCCGAATCGGAATACGGATTCACCATGTTCGGTCCCAGATATTCTTCCATTGTACATGTGCCGGTATCACCGCCATAACCGTCTGCCGTAATTCCAACGACGGTCCCATTATGTAAAATGGTATCAAGATACCGCTGCTTAAGCATCTCATCTGCTGTGGCTGTTGCATCGATATCTGCATTCATGTTCGCACTCCAGATCTCATAGGTATCTATCGGCAGTGTGTCCCCGGGCTTCATGAGTGAAAGGAAATCTGCTCCCGGAATGACTTCGCCGGGAAGTGTATAAGAATCATCCGGATCATCACTCAGACTTTCCTCAAGAAGATCTTCAAAGGTAAGTTCTCCATCCACAAGAGAAATCTTCTGCATATAAGCTACACCCATATGTCCGTAATTCAGAATAATTCCATTCTGTGCAGGGCATGTTGCCATTGCCGAATGTCCCAGCGGTAATTCTCCGGCATAGACTGCATGTTCACCATCAAACAGATAGAGCCGGCCATCAAAATCGGCTTCACCGGTACCAAACTTTACAACAAGCTCCGGAACCCCGTCCTTATCAACATCATAGAGATAATAACCATTCACGCCATAACCATATTCCGTTAACTGGTCATACTCCGGATCTCCGGGCAGATAGCCAAAAAAGGGAAGATCTTCTCCGAAATTTCCGTTTACGAGTTCTTTCATCAGAGCTTTGTAAGCATCCTTCCATTGCAGATTCTGATCTGCTTCCGCTTCTTCGTTAAGGTCTGTTGTTCCAGATATATCCGTATTCGGCTCTTCTTCACTGATTCCGGATTCTTCCGATGATCCGTCTGCAGGATTTTCCGTGATTACCATAGTATCATCCTGTGTTAGTTCTGCAATCTTTACACCGGCACTGCATCCTGTCATTCCGGTTAATATCATGCCCATACATAAAAGAACCAGTGCCTTCCTTTTCATAAATACCATATTCCTCTTTTCCATCATTCTTAAGCTTCCGGATGAGAATCTTCCTTATTACGGTTATCGCTGTCTTTCTTTTCCTTCTTGTTGTCGATTGCTTTCTTCAAGGCTTCGAGCGCTTCTGCATACTTACCGGAGGTCATGCTCGGATTGCCCTTAATCAGACCTCTCTGGAATACGTCCCTCACCTTACGGAATTCCAGATGATGATCCTTCTCTACAAAGTAACGGCTTCGCAGGTCTGAGAGCTTTTCCTTAACCTCTTCCGGATAAGCATACGGATTCACCTTCAGACGTTCCTTAACTACATTGAACCTCTCTTCGATATTGTCCATCAGATCATTCATACGCTCACTGCGTTCCTGTCTTCTTGTCTCACGTTCATCATTCGTAACCGCCGCAATCACGTCAAGCCGCTTCTGGATACGTTCCATTTCCTCCCGCACCTTCTCGAGTCCGACGAGAACACTCCGCAGGTCGAGCGCTGCCTTGAAGGATAACGTAAAATCAATCAGAATTCCCACGGACAGCACCACAGTAACGATATTAATCACCATTGCAGGTATCCTGAACACAAGTGCTTCCACTATTTTATGCAGAAACTGTGTCATAAATAACGTAAGGAATCCCCATGCCAGTGTAGAGGACAGGCAGATTACACCTTTATAATTGAATTTCTGATTGGAGTAATCCCAGTATCTTACCTTAAATAACGCTTCCATGGTAAGACCGGTTACCAGTTCGAGAACCGTTGCCCCCACGCATCCTGCAAGATAGGTCAGAATCAGATTATCCTGAAACGGCATGGATACCACAAGCATCATAATTGCTCCCGAACCGTAAATCGGCAGGAAGGGTCCCCGCATAAATCCACGGTTTACAAATTTCCGTTTGCAGATGGATACGTAGGTGCTTTCGAATATCCATCCAAAGAAGCAGTAAAAGTAAAAGAAAAACAACCACTGTATAAAGGTGTAATGATACATCCTTACAATCTCCTTTGTCCTTAGTTAAAGCTGATGACTTCTTCCTTTGGTTTCTTTGTCTGTTCTACACGGACTGCTTTTAAAACCGGACCTTCGCCGCCGTAATCGGCAAAGTATTCCTTCGTAACCTTTGCAGTTACCTTTACCCACTGCTTATTCGTCAGGGTATTCGTCTTATCATATTCACATGCAAAGCCCAGAAATGCCATGTCCTCTGCACAGCAGGTCATTGCCATGCGTCCCGGAATAAAATATCCCTCCGGAAATTCCTCCGGAATCAGAACCATGCCGACAAACTGGATAGTTTTACCAATATAACGGTCCAGATTATCCATACAGTCCAGATACCAGATTCCGAAGCCTTCATTATCCAGTTCGATAATTGGTGCATCCAGCTTATAAGGAAGATCCTCTTCAAAAATCTGGTTCACCTCTCCCTGCGAATCCTCGAAAATGATCTCGGCCTGCGGATTTACCGCCTTTACATTCCGCCGGTAGGAAGCAAGCTGATCGGTGAGTCCGTCACACCGGTTAAAGATGATCATTTCGGACTTCCGGAGCATTTCTGCAAGAAGAGACCTCATATTCGTGTAATACATTGGGAAGGTCGATGCATCAATCGTTGTAATCTGCTGTTCTACTGACCAGTGCCACGGCAGCTTCATATTCTTAAAGTTCCACATACCGTTATATTCAATAATGACCCGCTCCGGCTTGTATTTCTTATCAAGCTCCATCAGATTTTCCGGAGTGAATGCAGCTTCTTCATCAATGACCTCCATAATCGTTCTGCTCTGGCTTAAAAGCTCATCATCATACTCTTCTTCACCCTCTTCACAGACAATCAGCAGGGTCTTTCCTTTGGTCTGGAAATACGGTTGTGCCAGTGTATAACAGATAAATTCGGTTTTACCACTTTCTAAAAAACCATTAACAATAAATACCGGTTTCATATTTTTCGTCCTTTACAGTTTATTCCGCGTCTGCGGTCAGATCAGGCCGGGGCATCGCGTCCGTGCGACCGGTTACCTCAAGATAAAAAGCGGCCTCGGCGGCGTTCTGATAGGGCGCGAGCCAAAGATACCCAATGCCCAGCGTCAGCACGCACAGCAGCCTCCAGCCAATAAAGCTCAGCTGCAGGCAGAACAGCCGCCCTTTGTTGCCGTCCATCAGCTCCTTGGAACGGGCAATGGCCTCCATCACGTCCATATCCGGGTTCTCAGCCATTAGATAGGGCGCAAGCGCATAGCGATAGCTTGCGATAATACCCGGAACAATGAACAAAAGCGACCATAGAAAGGTCAGCAGCGTGGTCATGAAACGCAGGCCAAACGCCCGTCCCCAAATGCTAAAGCGGGAAAACAGCGTGGCGAAGGCGGGCGGGTTTTCATGCGTGAGCAGATCGAGGTTGTAGCGCTTCAGTCCCAGCTCGATTGCGCCGCCGATCAGCAGCTGAATTACCGCCAGCACTGTGATGACCGGCACAATGATGGTCAGCGCGCGGGTAATTGCCGACGTATTCAGAAAGGTGCGCGACATGCTGAAGCCAGGCGTCTCAATATAAACATTGTAGTATTCGCCGGGATCCTGATAACTGTGGGTTATGCGCCCTCCGGAGGCACTGCCGGATGCGAAATCTACCCCGCTGCCCAGCAGCGCGGCCACCAGCGTTACGCCGATCGTCAGCGCCCAGAAGCCGCGGAGCGCTTTGCGGGCAATGGAGCGGAAATGGCCTGACAGATACATCGAAATCATCCTTCCATGCTCTTTGTG
>ERZ836877.4645-NODE-4645-length-13848-cov-2.640252_pt1 | contig 13848 bp, 14 predicted proteins | sample MGYA00519469_ERZ836877 | MGnify/ENA primary metagenome ERZ836877 (study PRJEB31850, sample SAMEA3708809) | human gut metagenome | biome: human gut; feature: human-associated habitat; material: faeces | place: China | collected 2014 ... | reverse complement strand
TAGACCGTCAGCCAATAACAAACCCCACCCTGCATCAACGAAATCAAAGCCGAAATAACCGAACTAAGCCAGAAAGCCGTCGTATTAGACCAGCTGGCCGAAAACATATGAGCCGTGAACGACAGACCGGAAAACAGAGAAGTCCCAGTGGAATAGGTAGTAGCAGTAATTCCGGTCAGAATACCGGCAATTACGTTAGAAAGAATCGTAACGCCCACAAAAATACCGACAGAAGACAAAATTTTATGGGTATGAAAGCTATGTCCAATGGTAATACACATATAGTAAATCAGGATACTCGCCATTTCCGATAAAACAAAAAGCGGAATCCACACAAGCCCTGCAGCAACCGGAGATACCCCGAAATTGTCCCGAAAACTGATAAACAGAGTAGGGATCTCATCAAAGACCGCAGAGATCAGATCCTTGTTTAAAAACATCACCAGAATAGAAAGAATGAGAAGCACCGTATCGATGGCAATCCAGACAGTCGCCACGATCAGCTTTCCCCAGATCTGTTCATGGACAGATACCGGAAGCGTGTGCATCAGGTACCCTTCATCTGTGAACAGATTTTTTTGAAATCGCAGGATCGACAGATAAATGGAAGTAATCAGCGCGATGGCGACCAGCGCGATGACATAAAAAATAATCAGAGATGTGTCCGCAAAGGTCATCCAAACATTCCCGTCGTTGAAGCGCGGACGGTTCAGCGCCAGCTGAACATAAAAGCGGCCGAAAATCGTAATGGCAATGAGCCCCAGATGCAGCGGAATCATCAACCGGTTCACTGCCTTAAATTCGTATTTTATCAATTTTCCTAACATCTGAATACCTCCCTGAATAAAGTGTCCACCGATTTCCCTTCCTGCTCCCGGATAGCATCCACGGAAGTATGCAGGCGGATGTGGCCGTTCTGGATGAAAATCACGTCGTCCAGCACATTTTCAATATCGGAAATGAGGTGAGTCGAGATCAGAACCGACGCATTTTCATTATAATTGGAAATGATTGTCTGGAGAATATAGTCCCGGGCTGCCGGATCCACGCCGCCGATGGGCTCGTCCAGGCAGTACAGGTCAGCGTCCCGGCTCATAACCATGATGAGCTGCACCTTTTCCTTGGTACCCTTGGACATGGTGGACAGGCGGGCCGTCGGGTCGATGCCCAGACGCTGGAGCATATCTTCGGCGCGGTTCCGGCGGAAGTCCGCGTAGAAATCGCAGAAGAAGTCCAGAATGTCGTTGACTTTCATCCAGCTGTTGAAATACGTGCGTTCAGGCAGGTAAGAGACGACTTTTTTGGTGTCAGGGCCGGGCTCATTTCCATTGATGTACAGCTGTCCGGCGGTGGGAGCGAGCAGGCCGTTGATAAGCTTGATCAGGGTCGTCTTGCCGCTGCCGTTTGGTCCTAAGAGGCCGATGATGCGGCCCCGGGGTAAGGTCAGGTTCAGGTTGTCCAGGGCAGCCTTGGAGCCGTATTGCTTGGTGAGCCCTGTACAGGTTAAGAGTTCGTTCATTTACACTTCCTCCTTGCTTTCTTCGATGAGAAGCTGAATGCTTTCTTCTCTGGTGTATCCTAAGTGGGCCATGGCTTCCAGAAACTGCTGGATCAGGTCGTGGGCCAGCTGGTGTTTCAGATTTTGCATAATGGCGGTGTCCTCGGTGATGTATCTGCCGCTGGTGCGCTGAGTGTAGACCAGGCCGCTGCGTTCCAGCTCGGCCAGAGCTTTTTGCATGGTGTTGGGGTTGACGGCGGCTTCGGCGGCCAGTTCCCGCACGGATGGAAGCTTTTGGCCGGGCTTATAGATGCCGGCGATGATTTTGGATTTGATGATGTCTTCCAGCTGTAGGTAGATGGGACGGGTGTCATCAAGGATCCAGGGCATGGGATCACGCTCCTTTCACATAGTTACAGACAAATTGTATTACTTAATTAGTACAATAGAATATTCATGAAAAAATGTCAAGGATATAGAAAGAATCTTTAGAAAGTCTTAATAAATAGGGGGGACGAAAGGCCGGATCAAACGGTAACCCGGGCATCAAGCCCGTCAGGCTCGCTATCAGAGCAAGAGTAGAGATAACAAGAAACGAAATATCCTTTTATATACCACTAAGCTCCCCAAAGGCCTCCAGCTTCTCCATAACAGCATTCATAATAACTTTAATACTCCTTTCTTATCATACAAGCACATATTACATATACCCCTATTGGTATATGACTTGTAACGACACACTATACCCATAGGGGTATAAAGCCAAGACACAAAATATAAAAAACTGCAACTCTCTGGCCCCTCTCTTCCGTCCGTCTTAGAATAAGTAAGCAGGAGATAAAAAATCCTTGACTTCAACCCTACTTTAAGGTTTAAAATAAAATCAGAGTAGGCTATTTTTATCCGAAAGCATTATTTTGCCAAAAGCATCTATAAAAGGAGGATTTCAACATGTCAGATCAGAAAACACCCGGAACCGGCGGTGATCACTATATTTCCTATGAGGAGCGCACCGGCGGCGAATCCACCGTATACTTCACCAAAGACCTCTCCGCAGAAGGGCTGCATAACATATTTCAGAAAGTAGGCGGCCACCTGACCGGCAAAGTAGCCGTCAAGCTGCACACCGGCGAAAAGCACGGCCCGAACATCATTCCGCGTCCGTGGGTAGAGTCCCTCATCAAAAACGATATCCCGAACGGCAATATCGTCGAGACTAACACCTACTACGAAGGCGACCGCTACACCACCGAAGCGCACCGGGAGACCCTGAAGGTCAACGGCTGGACCTTCTGCCCCGTAGACATCATGGACGAGGACGGCACAGCTCTGTTCCCGATTAAAGGCGGCAAATGGTTCAAAGAAATGTCCGTAGGCAAAAACCTGGCGAACTACGACTCCTTCCTGGCTCTGACCCATTTCAAAGGACATACCATGGGCGGCTTCGGCGGATCCAATAAGAACATCGGTATCGGCTGCGCAGACGGCCGCATCGGAAAAAAATGGATCCACACCGTAGAGGGATCCGACAACCAGTGGAGTATCGCCGAAGAAGAATTCATGGAGCGCATGACCGAGTCCACCAAATCTGTCTTTGATCATTTCGGCGATAAGATCGTATATATCAACGTCCTTCGCAACATGTCCGTATCCTGCGACTGTGAAGGCGTGGCAGCAGAGCCGGTAGTCACCCCGAACATCGGTATTGTAGCCTCCACTGACATTCTGGCCGTGGATCAGGCGTCCGTAGACCTGGTATACGCCCTGAGTGAGCATGACCATCACGCCCTGGTAGAGCGCATGGAGACCCGTCACGGCCTGCGCCAGCTCACCTACATGAAAGAGCTGGGTATGGGAAATGACAAGTATCATCTGCTGGATATTGATGAGAACGACAAGGAAATCAGCGTAAAAGAAGCGGTAAAGGATGTAAAGCCGTTCCACGCGGAATAACAGAAAAGCAGGTGGCGGAGATAGTGAAGACGCTGTGAAAACAGAATACAGAATGGCATCAAAAAAGGATCCTGTGGCAGGATCCTTTTTTTTGTAGAATGTGATTCGGAAAGAATTTTGCATAAGAACAGAATTTATAGTTGACATACCTAGAATTTCTAGGTAATATGGAAGCATAGAAAATCTAGGTATTATATTTGAAGTATAGAGAAGGAGACATTTCCCATGGACAAGAAAATGATGGCGGTCAGCACGTCGATGCTGGTGCTGAAGCTTCTGGAGGAGGGGGATCTGTACGGCTACCAGATGATTCGGCTTCTGGAGGAGCGCAGCGAGCGGGTATTTTCTCTGAAGGAGGGGACGCTCTACCCGATTCTTCACAGCCTGGAGGAGCAGGGTGCTGTGGAGAGCTATGAGCAGTGCGCCGAAAATGGCCGGAAGCGGAAGTATTACCGCCTGACGAAGAGCGGCGGAAAGTTATTGAAGTCCAAGCAGCGGGAATGGCAGGAGTACGAGCAAGCCATTCGGAATGTGCTGAAGGGAGGCGTGAGCTTTGCGGGATAAGATTGATTTATTTTTGGAGACGGTGGATGAGCAGATCGCCTGTAAGCTCTGCCACGAGAAGATCAACGACGAGCTGCGGGGACATATCGAGGACAAGGCGGAGGATTACCGGAGTTATGGGCTGAGTGAGGAAGAGGCCCTTGGCCGGGCCATCCGGGATATGGGCGAGCCAGACGTCATCGGCATGGAGTTAAATCGGCAGCATCAGGTTCGGACGCCCTGGCCGGTGCTTGGAATCATTGGACTCTTGCTGGTGATCGGATTGGCTGAACTGGTGATGTTCGAGGGAGGATGGAGCAGTCTGTCGGATCTGGCTTACAGCCTTTCGGATGGAAACTATTATATCTGGGGACTTGGACTCCTTCTGTTGGTGATATATCAGGGGTATCCTTTTTTGTTGAAGCACGCGGGCATGGTGGTAAAGATTATTGGGATTTTCTGCGGCGTGCTGGTAGTGGGCGGCTTTGGTCAGAGACTGCTTGCAAGCTGCGGCTCGGATAATATGACGCTTTACCGACTGTACAGCTCCGGCTTTCAGACGCTGATTCTGGGGCTTGGTGTGCCGGTGTCGGCGGTCTGTCTGTATCGAAGACGGGCGGGAGGCTGTCAGGCCATCATGCTCCTGACCATGGCGCAGGCTGTGTATCTGGCGGCACTTCGTCTCTCCCGGGGCTTCCGGCCCGGCGGTTCCTGGATTCCAGTGCTGTGCCTGCTTCTGACCTGTCTGGGTATCGAACTTTACATGGCGGTCAAAGGCTGGTTTGGCGGGTCTGCCGGAAAGGCTATCGCGGCGGCAATCCTTGGCTTTGCGGTGCTCCTGACCTTCTGGGCCGCGCCGGGAAGCCAGGCGCGGGAGCTCTGGAACCGCTGTATCTATCCGGAGGCCTACGCGGCCAACTCCACGGCCTGGGACGACAGCTACAACAACGTGCTGATCCGGGAGCTTCTGGGTCGTGCAGAGAATTTCGGAGAGATTCCGCTTAGCGAAGAGGAGCTTCGAAGCTACGGCACCGGCGAATGGTATTATGGGGAAAATGGGACCGGACACTGGAAGGATCAGCGCTCCGGCGAGACCTCCGGGGCGGACAGCGCATTTTCCAGCTTCTCGGTCTATCAGGAATACAGGAGTCAGTTTCTGAAAAATCCAACCTTGGAAGATATTCTCCCGGATAAATACCAAAACAATTATCGAGCCGCCTGGTGGGTGTTTCATTATGGAAGAATCCCGGCTGCGGCGCTGATGCTACTCAGTATCAGCCTTCCGGCTACCCTGATTTTCCTGACCCTCCGCATCCGTAACTGCCTGGGCCGCACCATAGCCCTCTCCGGCAGCCTCCTCCTGACCCTGGAGACCCTGATTTATCTGATCGAAAGTATGGGCTTTCAGTTCAGTCATTTCTCCAACCTCCCCTTCCTGGCCGAAGGCTGGAGCAGCATCACCATCACCGCGCTGTCAGTGGGAATGGTACTGTCCGTGTGGCGGTATGATCGGGTGGTGACAGAGAAGGAGAGGAAAGGAACGGAAGCAGCAGAGACAGCGATAGCGTAGAAATAAAAAAGGAATGAAAATGAAGAACATTCGCATTTTCATTCCTTTTTATATAAAATTACATTTTAAAAATATCAGCATGTGAGCCGGTATCGACTAATGTCAGTGTCAGAATATCATTTTCTATCAGATAGACCAAAAGCCAATCTGGCTTAATATGACATTCACGGAATCCCTGAAAATTTCCACTTAAACCCGTGATCACGATATTTTTCATCCAGTTGTTTGCCCTGACGCAAGGTATCTACCACGTCATTTAGAAGAGAAAGATCTAAACCGCGTTTTTTCATTCGTTTTCTGTTTCTATTTCATATTCGCGAACCGTTCCACCGCCTTGGTGAAGCTCTCGATGGTCTTATCAGCGTCCCCATGCTGGATGCCGTCCCGGACGCAGTGCTGGATGTGGCCTTCCAGAATCACCTGACCGGCCTTGTGCAGGGCAGATTTGGCGGCGTTGATCTGGGAGAGAATGTCTTCACAGGGGATATCCTCGTCGATCATGCGGTCAATGGCCTGCACCTGGCCGATGATCTTTTTTAATCTGCGGTGCAGATTATCTGAATCCATGCATTGTTTCATAAAATGATACCTCCCGGAAAATTCATATGTTAGCCCAATTATAAAAGGAATCCATGGAACTGTCAAGCGAGCCGAAAGGAGCCAAAAAGGAACAGGACAGATAAAAACCAAAGGAAAATGCAGGCTGGAATAGATAAAATCAACTGTACAGACATCGTTCCCTGCGTTATAATACAGCATAACAGCACTCTGCGTCTCAGGTTTTGAGCCGACGCAGAGCAGATGAAAAATGTTAGCGTATAGAAACGGTAACAGAAAAGGACGAGGAGCAAAATTATGTACAAGGAAGTCGCAAAATTAATATTATACCGGGATCTGGGAGAAAACAGCATCCTCCGGAAGCTGGCCGGTATTTTCGAGGATTATGAAAAGGATAACTGCAGCGCGGCAGAGCTGACCACGCGGATCTACGAGCAGATGAAGGCGCTTCTGGATCTGTCTACCGTATACGGATTCGACGAGAATCTCTGGCACAATTACCTGACCTTTATTCTTCTGACCAACGAGAATTCCTTCAGTATGACCAGCGAGAAGGTGGGAGCCAACGACGGAACCGTGAACCATTTCGCAAAGGCAGATTTCAAGGTGTTCAAACACCTGTTTGACTTTGATTTTAGCGCCATTGAGCGGGATCTGGAGATTGACTGCTTCAGCACCGTCTGCCACTATAAGGCCATCGGCAAAAAAGAGCGGATGTACAATAAAAACGTCAGTGAAAAGGTACAGGCGGTGAGCCGTCAGATCGAGCAGGCAGAAGATGAAAATGAAATCTTCAAAATAATTACAGATTTTTACAAAGCCTACGGCGTAGGTATGTTCGGTCTGAATAAGGCCTTCCGCATCAAGGCGGTGACGAACGGCGTGGAATTCCTGCCGGTCAACAATACAGAGCAGGTGCTTTTGAAGGACCTGGTAGGCTAAGAAATTCAGAAAAAAAAGCTGGTTGATAATACAGAGGCCTTTGTAAAAGGTCTTCCGGCCAATAATGTACTGCTGTTCGGAGACGCCGGTACCGGCAAATCCACCAGCATCAAGGCCATTCTGAACGAGTATTACGATCAGGGCCTGCGTATGATTGAGATTTACAAGCATCAGTTTCAGGATCTGTCTAGCGTCATTGCCCAGATCAAGAACCGGAACTACCGCTTTATCATTTACATGGACGATCTGTCCTTCGAGGAGTTTGAGATCGAGTACAAGTTCCTGAAGGCTGTCATCGAGGGAGGTATGGAGACCAAGCCGGATAATGTGCTGATCTACGCCACCTCCAACCGCCGCCACCTGATCCGCGAGACCTGGGGCGACCGGAGCGACATGGAGCAGGACGAGGGCATGCACCGGTCCGACACCATGCAGGAAAAGCTGTCCCTGGTGGCCCGTTTCGGCGTGACCATCAATTTCTCCAAGCCAACTCAGAAGGAATACTTCCAGATCGTCACGGAGCTTGCGAAGCGCTACCCGGAGATTACCCTGACCGACGCAGAGCTTTGCGCCGAGGCCAATAAGTGGGAGCTGAGCCACGGCGGTATATCCGGCAGAACGGCGCAGCAGTTTATCAATTATCTGGCGGGAAAGTCGGAGAACGCGTAAAGGACGAACCGCAGATCGCGGAAATATACGGATAGAAAAACAGGAGATATGTAGCAGGAGGTGCGAAAATGCATCTCCTGTTTTTACGTGAGCAACGAGTAAAATTCGCGAAGCGTATTTTATCTCGTTGTTACCGTCGTGTCAACCTCCGCTCCGCCACATTCAACCCCTGATACAGCCCCATGGCCAGCCCACACAGGATGACGATGGACATCAGCACCAGATCCAGCTGAAACACCTGGCTGCCATAGATAATCAGATACCCAAGCCCCCGGCGGCTGCCGATAAATTCTCCGATGATGACGCCCACCAGGCAAAGTCCGATATTGACCTTCATGGTATTCAGAAAAATGGGGACGGAGCCGGGCAGCACCACCTTCCGGAGTACGTCGCGCCTATCGCCGCCCAGTGTGTAGATGAGCTTGATTTTCTCTGCGGAAATCTGTTGAAATCCGGTATACAGCGTCAGAATACTGCCAAAGACCGCCACGGAAATTCCGGCCACAATGATGGTCCGCATATTGGCGCCCAGCCAGACGATGAGAAGCGGGGCCAGGGCGGATTTGGGCAGACTGTTTAAGACCACCAGATAAGGCTCCAGAGTGCGGGACAGCCCCGGCGACAGCCAGAGTAGCACGGCGGTCAGAAGACTTAAGAGAAAGACCAGCAGAAAGCTCACCAGCGTCTCCAGAAGCGTCACGCCCACATGGAGAAATATGGAACCGTCCCGTCCCATGGAGAGAAAAGTGCGGACCACCCGGGTGGGACTGCTGAAAATAAAGGCGTCGATAAGGTGCATCCTCGTGCTGGCCTCCCACAAAACCAGAAAGCCAAGGAAAATGAGAAGCCTTGCCAGCCGCACCCGGTTCCGGAGCCGGGTCTGTTTTTTCAGAAAATTTTGCTGGGCCAGGGAGCAATTTGCAAGATCAGGCATGGTCGTTCAGCTCCTTCCAGATGGTGTTGAAATAATCCTTGAATTCCGGCGCGCTGCGGGAACGCATGGGCGTGCGGTTAGCCAAATCAAACTCGACAGGCACCCGTTTCCGGATGCGCCCGGGCCGCGCGGAGAGCACCAGTACCTCATCGGCCATACTGATGGCCTCCGATAGATCGTGGGTCACAAGAACCGCCGTCTTCTCCTCCTTTTTAATAATCTCATAGATATCGTCGCAGACCGTCAGCCGGGTCTGATAATCCAGCGCCGAAAAGGGTTCATCCAGAAGCAGCAGATCCGGCTCCAGTGCCAGGGTACGGATCAGCGCCGCTCTTTGCCGCATACCGCCGGAGAGCTGGGAGGGGCGGGCGTTCCGAAAACCGGACAGGCCGTAGGAGTCCAGCATGTGATCGACTTTTTGAAGCTTTTCGGGCGTCTTTTGATGCTGAATTTCCAGGCCCAGCAGCACATTGGTGTAGACGGTGCGCCACTCAAAAAGATGGTCTCTCTGGAGCATGTAACCAATGTTGGCCCGGGCTTCCCGGACCGGCAGGCCGTGGAGCAGGATACGGCCCTCCTCCGGCAGAAGGAGGCCGGAGATCAGGGAAAGCAGCGTGGATTTTCCACAGCCGCTTGGCCCCACAATAGCCAGAAAATGGCCGGCTTCCAGGGTAAAAGAAATATCGGAAAGAGCCGGAGTTTCGCCCTCCGCCTGATGGTAGGCGAAGCCGACATGCTCCAGCGTAAGCAGCGGATTCATAGGCAAGCCTCCTGATACTATATAGTTAGTTTATGGAAAAATAAAGAAGGGTGTGACTGAAACAAGAAAGAACCATTTACATCATGGTTGATCAAAGTTCAACCATGATGCAAATATGATGCAGATATGATACACTCTATCATATAGAAGGAGAGAGTAAAATGCTGCAAATCTTAGTGGTGGAGGACGAACACTCCATTTCCAATCTGATAAAGGTCAACCTGACCAGGGCCGGTTACGCCTGCGACTGCGCCTACGATGGGCTGGCGGCGGTGGATATGCTGGATAAAAAGCCCTACGACCTGGTACTTCTGGATATTATGCTGCCGGGCGCGGACGGCTACGAGATCATGGATTATATCGCGCCCCTGGAGATTCCGGTGATTTTTCTGACGGCGAAAGCGAGCGTGGCGGATCGGGTGAAGGGACTTCGCATGGGGGCGGACGATTACCTGACCAAGCCCTTTGAAATCATCGAGCTTCTGGCCCGGGTGGAATCGGTGCTGCGGCGCTATCACAAGACAGAACAGGTGCTGACTGAGGGCAACCTGGTTATCGATACGGCCTCCCGGACGGTCACAAAGAAGGGCGAGACTATCAGCCTTACGAAAAAGGAATTTGACCTTCTCCTGCTCTTTGTGCGCAATAAAAATATCGCCCTTTACCGGGAGACCATCTACGAGCGCATCTGGGGCGGCGAATACATGGGCGACAGCCGGACGGTGGATCTGCATGTGCAGCGGATGCGGAAAAAAGCGGGCCTGGAGGAGCAGATTCAGACCGTGTACAGAGTAGGATACCGCTATTGCCCGTAATCAGTACGGGGAATCAAGCTATCTGCGGCAACTGGTTCAGAATATAGACTGTTCGGAGGCAGAACGCAGAGTATAAAAATGAAAAGAGGATAACGGATGAAATTTTCCTGGAAAATCAGTATTTCCATGCTGGTCATCAGCATGCTGGTGATGGGACTGGGCGGCTATGCACTTTTAGGCACCCTGTTTTCGTCGTCCTGGCAGCGGGAGACCCGGAACGCGGCGGAGGAAAACAGGATGCTGGCCTATTCCTTCGTGGCCTACTGGAATACCACGGTACAGGAATGGCAGAATTTTACAGATAAAGAAATTCAGAAAACAGCGGAGGCCATGTCCCAGGGAATGACGGACAGCGGCCTGACCTTCCGCATCTATGACGGGGATGGCCAGCCTCTCTACATGGAAAAACAAATCCCCTACGATCAGGAGAAGGAAAAAGACATCCAAAAGCTCATCAAGGCCGCATCCGGGGAAACCCGCGCCCGGGAGCTTCGCGAGGAAAACGGCACATACGAGTTGGCCACCATGAGCAGCATTCAGCTGGGAGAGAAGCGGACGCTCTATCTGGAAAGCGATCGGGACGTGACAGCCCTTTTTAACGACCGGACGGAACAGTACCGGATTTACCGCCGGTGGATGCTGGTGGTTTTGCTTTTAGAGCTTCCGGTGTGTTATCTGATGACCGTATGGCTTCTGAAGCCCCTGCGCCGTCTCTCCCGGGCCGCCAGACGGATTGCGGGCGGCGACATGGAGGTGCGGGCCCGGGTGGAATCCGAGGACGAGGTGGGAAGACTGACCCGGGATTTCAACCGGATGGCAGACCATCTGGAGCAGCAGTTTACGGAGCTTCAGGATACGGCCAGACGGCAGGAGGATTTTATCGGAAGCTTCGCCCATGAGCTGAAGACTCCGCTGACCTCGATGATTGGCTACGCCGACATGCTGCGGAGCCGGGAGATGACGGAAGAGGAACGGATGGACGCGGCCAATTATATCTTTAAAGAAGGAAAGCGGCTGGAGGCCCTGTCCTTTAAGCTTCTGGATCTGATGGTGCTCCGCCATCAGGAGCTTGCGAAAAGACGCGTGTCCACAGAGTGGCTGGCAGAGGAAATCCGGGGGATCCTGGAGCCGGCCCTGGAAAAGCAGGAGATCCGTCTTTGGGTTTCGGTAGAGGACAGGCAGGTGGAGCTGGAGCCGGATCTGATGAAAACGGTGCTGATGAATCTTCTGGACAATGGCCGGAAGGCCATGGAGGGCAGCGGCCGGGAAAAGAGACTGACGCTGCTGGGGCGTCCGGAGCAGGGAGGCTACGCCTTTTATGTATGTGACACGGGAAAGGGCGTGCCGGAGGCAGAGCTTAGCCGGATCACGGAAGCCTTTTATATGGTGGATAAATCCCGATCCCGGCAGCAGGGCGGAGCGGGTCTGGGATTGTCCATCTGTGCGGAAATCGTAAAGCATCATGGGGGCAGACTGGATTTTCAGAGCGAGGAAGGAAAAGGAACCCTGGTAAGGGTATGGCTGCCGGAACAGGCCGGGGAGGAGGAAGCATGAGAAGAAAAAAATGCAGATCCCGCAAAAGCTGGCTTCTGACCGTGGGAGCGCTGCTTCTGGCGGCGTCCGTGGGCTTTGGCGTTCCCCTGCTTCTAAGGAAATGGCAGGACGACAGGCGTCTGTCTGTGGTGGAGACGGAGGAAGCGCCGGAGGTGCGGATTACGTCCCAGACAGAGCTTAGTATGGTAGAAAAGGCGGAGCTGTTTCTGAGCGCCGACGCGAGCACCACCGTATTGGAAAAAGGGAAAAATTACGACGTGACCGGAAGCCTTGCGAAAGCGGAGGAAGAGCTTGGTACCTTATGCGAAATGGGCGTACTGGACGAAACCTTCCGCACTGCCAAAATGACAGAACAGGACGCAGAGCAGAGTGCGGCTCCGATTTTCTATATCGACCCCAGCGGGGAAAAATCCATGATTATCTGGATGCTGAATTTCCAAATCGACACGGAGTGGGACAGATGGATTCTGAAAGCTGCCCTGGATGACGAGACCGGTAAGCTTCTGGAGCTGGGCATTCAGGAGTGGAACGAGGATTATGGAAATGGAATCCGTTCCGGCGCGGCGGCGACGGATTCGGATACGGCGACGGCCGATTCGGACGTGGCAGAGCGGGCTCAGAAATTCGGCTCCTATCTGGGCCTGACAACAGAGCGCGTTACGCAGAGCTGGGAGCTGGCAGATAATATACTTTCCGATGAAGATAAGACGGACTACGACAATCAGGTGCGCCTTTACGAAAAGAAGGGCTATACCGAAGAAGAAGCCAGAAGGCTGGTAAGCGAAGAATGGGGCATCAGCGATAGGAATCCGGACGGCTCCCGGACGGCGCAGGTTGTTTACCGCGAGGGCGACAAGGGAGAAGTAAATTACTATCTCCGCCTCGGCGCCTTAAGTCTTTCCATTTATTTTGCCCTATAGCGCAAACTTCCTTGAAAAATGTCGATATCTATGCTATTTTTAAAGATAACATTAGTAGAAAGAAACGACAAAAAGGAGAAAAACCATGAATTTCTTGGAAGAAAGAATTTTAAAAGACGGCATCGTAAAAGAAGGCAACGTCCTGAAAGTAGACAGCTTTCTGAATCATCAGATGGACATCAACCTGTTCAAGCAGATGGGCGAGGAGTTCAAAAAGCGCTTTGCGGACAAGAATATCAATAAAATCATGACCATTGAAGCCTCCGGTATCGGCATTGCCTGTGTGGTAGCCAGCTATTTCGACGTGCCGGTGGTATTTGCCAAAAAAAGCCAGAGCATCAACATTGACGGAGACGTCTACGTGGCAGAGGTAGAGTCCTTCACCCACAAGAACAAAAATCAGGTCATCGTATCCAAACGCTTCTTAGGGCCGGAGGATCACGTACTGATTATCGACGATTTCCTGGCAAATGGCTGCGCGCTACAGGGCCTGATTTCCATCGTGGCACAGGCAGGCGGCACCGTGGAAGGTATCGGAATCGCCGTAGAGAAGGGCTTCCAGTCCGGCGGACGGATGATTCGGAACCTTGGCTATCAGCTGGAGTCCCTGGCCATCGTAGAGAGCATGGACGCAGCGACCGGAAATGTGAAATTCCGCGATCAGAGTGAAGTGGAATAAAGATTGGATTAGAAGAAAAACTATGAGTGAAAAAATCGTATTCTGTAAGGGCGGCGGCTGTACAGCAAAGCTGGGAGCCGGCGTTTTAAGCCATGTCCTGGAAAAGCTGCCCAGGGGGCCGGAGAATCCGGATCTTCTGGTGGGCTACGACAGCAGGGACGACGCGGCGGTTTACCGCATCAGCGACGACACAGCGGTGGTTCAGACCCTGGATTTTTTTCCGCCGATGGTGGACGACCCCTATACTTTCGGGAAAATAGCGGCAGCCAACGCCTTAAGCGATATCTACGCCATGGGTGGCGACGTGAAAACCGCGCTGAATATCGTCTGCTTTCCGGAGTCTTCGGATCTGAATATCCTGGGAGAAATCATGCGGGGCGGATCGGAAAAGGTGCTGGAGGCCGGAGGCATCCTGGCGGGAGGCCATTCTATTCATGACGCCGATGTCAAGTA
>ERZ836877.4641-NODE-4641-length-13857-cov-4.125706_pt1 | contig 13857 bp, 14 predicted proteins | sample MGYA00519469_ERZ836877 | MGnify/ENA primary metagenome ERZ836877 (study PRJEB31850, sample SAMEA3708809) | human gut metagenome | biome: human gut; feature: human-associated habitat; material: faeces | place: China | collected 2014 ... | reverse complement strand
AACTCTCTTTATTTGATGATTTCTAAACTAACGCGATTTTATCGCACCAGTAGTACTAATGTATCAACGATCCACTTTATTATATGTACCTCTTTTACTTTGTAATTGTATGAAGACTAAAAAAATCAATATTCGGCAATTTCGTACGGCTTTAAGAAAAGCAGGGTTCTTTATCTCTATTTCCGTAAAGCGTGCTGGTGCAGATGTTGAAATTCCTCTTTATGATATTGTTGGCAAGGGGCTGGAGGATTATGTTAAGCAAAATAACAAGTTATTTAGCGATAAGTCAAAGGCTGATTGGAGATTCTGTATAGACTTCTTGACTCCAAAATTCGAGTCAATCATTCGCTGTATAGCAAGTACCATAGGAATACCTGTGGTAAAGACAACAAGAGATGGCGAAGTGCAATTTGTTACGTTGGAGAAAATTTTAGCTGAGCCTAAGCTAAAAGACATATTTAATGATGACGATATTTTTCTATTTAATCACACCTTTACAAAAGAAGGCTTGAATATCCGTAATGAGGTTGCACACGGTCTGTTACTTCCGCAGGATTATACTTCTGAGATTGCTCTACTTGTTTTTCTTAGCGTCCTTCGATTAAGCAAAATAGTAGACTACATAATCAAGCAAAAAGATAGCCAATCAGAGATATAATTATTCGTAAATTCATAGTACCTTTGTATTGGCAATTAAGCAGGATGGGAACACCTCTTACCATTCCGAACAGAGAAGTTAAGCATTACTGCGCCGATGGTACTGCTGAAGCGGAAGAGTAGGTTTTTGCCATATACGGCATACGCCAATTAAAAATTAAAATTTTAATTCTATTGACATGAAGAAGTTACTTCAAAGTGTTTGGTAGGTAGCGTAGCCGACTGCCTACCAATTAAAAAAGGTCGGCAAATTCGCTAGTGAAAATCCTGCACTGATTGTCGCAGGACTGGATATTGTAGCAACTGCATTTTAGTTGGGCTGTCATATCCCTCTGACTCCATAGTAGTGCATTTCCCTTGTCGGAGATTTTAAAACTATTGTCGAGTACATCACTAGTGATTAAGAGCAGCCACGAGGTGTGTTTCTGAAAATGAGACATACCTCGTCTATTTTATGCAATTCTACATCATCATCCTACCCCACATTGATAAAATGCTGTGAAAAGTTACAGATTTGATAGGAGAAGTTCTATGGTAATGTATGGAAATAGAATCCAGTCGCTATATTTAAGGCGTGAGTCTTGATAAGTAGCTGCAATACAGATTGATATAGTCCTACCTACGGTCTACGTATCCTCCCTCTTAAATGCAGTATATAGGGAGGAAGGGGTCTTCACATCGGAGAGATGTGGAATTTTTCAAAAATTTTGGTCCATTAAATTTTAGTGATAAATATTGGACGTTGATTTGGTGGTATGGTGGGTTTGCAGTATGTTTGGAGCAAAACTAAGCGGTGTAGGCGAAACCCTACACGAGAAAAATAAAGATCATATATTATTATGAGTTGAAAAAATTAAAACTAAGCGTATCGACAGAACGCTTTGAAAGGAAAGAGGATATTATTCCTAAGCGGCTCAAGTTTGAGCAGGATTTACTTACGGTGGAAGAGTTTAAAGGAAAGGTCAAGGAGGGTTATTGTTTTTGCCATTGGTTTAATACCACCAAAGATGTGTTCTCAATTGCCGAGAAGACCAAGAATAATTTTGACTGTGCCAATGTCGTTTTTGTAGACGTGGATGATTACGATGTGGAGATGAAAGAGTTTGTCAGACATTTGCCACAACGGCCGACAGTCTATTATACGACCCCGAGTAACGGAAAAAATGGGAAATATCGGTATCGGCTATGCTATCTATTCAACCAAGATATCAAGGATGGCGAAACATTCACAACCATATATAACGGTATTATCAGTAGTTTTAGAGCTTCTTATCCCGATTATCCCAACAAGGATAAGTGTGGAGGCGTGTCAGCGCAATATATGAATGGCAATGGTAGTCCGAACTGTGAGGTATATTCAACGGATTGCTCTTATACACTTGGCGATTTTGGGGTATCATACACAGCAACACCAACTTCGGCAGACTACTTAAATGTAAGTCCTGCACCTAATATTAGCAGCGATAAGGATGAAGTTAAGGAATTCCCATTTACCGATATGGAGTTCAAATCTGACTTTCATTCAATGAATCCTAATGACCTAATCACGAAATACGGCCATCGTTATCCGTTCTTTGACAGCACGGAGTTGGAGTATAACGCAGATGGTTATGCACTTATAGGTGATGATTACAGACAGATTTATCGACGCTGGTATCTTGACATTTGTAAGGATGAAAAAGGTCGCGAGCATAAGGCTATGGTAATACGCAAACGGCGCGATGGCGATAAACGAAGGTACTATATGTATCTGTCGGCATTGATACGGAAACAGATTAAGCCTGATATTACGTTTGAACATCTGCTTTATAATCTCGTATGTGAGCGGCAATACTTCTACGACAATTCCGACCGAGTTCTGAATAACTATTTCCTAATGGAGAAGGCTCTGAAAGTGATAAATACACCGTTAGAGAACATCTCGCTTGGCTCGTATCGCAAGAAGCCAAAGTATAAGATTGACCGAGAGTTTTGCCGTAAGAATGGAATAAAGCCCGTGGCATGGAGCAATAGGATTCGATCTATGCTCTACACGGAGAAGATTGGCGAGTTATACGACTGTAATCTCACAGTTGCAGAGAACTTGAAAAATATCCGTGCCTATGGTGTGAAGGTTGGCAAGACAAAACTATATCAGTTCTGCAAGGAGATGGGAATATCGACAAAGCCTCACAAGGCATAATGAATGATGCAGACAACCACAATTTTTCCGTTTCGGATTAATAATGTAGTAGACGCTTTTTTATTATTCCGTTGCGGAAAACATCAAAGATCGTATCAAAGTCGGGAGTGTATCAATTTAATCTCTGCGGAGGTGTTGATACGCTCCCTTTCATGTGTCAGTATAACTTAAAAGATTACATAGCTCCAACTCTGGACTAAAGTTAAAATCGGCATCGGATTCCCGACTCTTGATATTTTGCGTTAATTGTGCGGTGAAATAGCAGCTCAACTTTGCGTGATAAGAAAATTCTTGTTATATTTGCACCGTTATTGGCGTGGTAGCTTCGGCTATCATCCAATGACAAGACATATATAGGAAGGTTTTCGCTTCCTCTGACATGTGCAAATCACCACCTTGCAAACATCAATAAGTCAGAGATGCCGAGAATGCTTCTCACGTATCTGCATATCCATCTAACACGATATACAGCTTACGGTGAGTTGCTATTTCGTGTTATCTGCTTATTGAGCCTTGTGGTGAGGCTGCACATGAAGATGATTCTGAAAGTGGCTCACCTTTTTTATGTGCCTTAAACAAATACCAAACATTTACAAGACCCGATAGAGCCATAAGGGATATAATGGAAGACTATGAAACGACTTCTGACTGTACCTTTGGCATTGATGCTTGTCGGATATTTGGCAAGTAGCTGTACCTCATCTTCAAATGACAACAAGGCTCAGAATGACTCTATTGCCGCAGAAACAGCTCGACTCGATTCTATTCGTCAAGATTCGATAGCTCGTCGAAATTTCATCACTCCCGATTTGGCCTTTAATGACTTGCACGGTGATGTAAAAACATGTGAAGTTAAATCAAGCGATTCTCCCAGCGGTTATAGTGAGATTTTTACTTACGATGAAAGTGGCAAATGGACAAATGAGCCTGTATGGGATGAATACGATAAGGAAAATATGCCCGAAACAACGAAGCATCGAAAAGTAGAAAGGGATGCGGAAGGCTATATCATTCGCATATATAATGATTATGGAGCATCTTGTGAATATGAAAGTGTCATTTGGGAGAGTGGTAAAGTAAAGACTAACTCTATATCGACATACAAATATGATAATGATGGACTCGTAATCAGCCGTGAAGATATTAGAGAATATGACAGTGGCACGGATGGAGCTGTTTACTGTAATTATGTGTTAGACGATATGGGCAATTGGGTAAAACGTGATGTTATATATAAATTTTATTCGATTGGCATCAACGACGATGAAAGGATAGAATATTCTAAAAGTACTGAGACACGTGATATAACTTATTATAAGAGCAATAACGGTGGAAGTGCTCAGCGGCCTAATAATACAATCCAAGGACAAGCTCTGCAAAATCTCAAAGACTTTGCGCAGCAGAAAGAGCAGGACGAAAAGAAAGGTCCCGAATGGATAAATGGCATTTGGGCAGTCAATACTACTGTATCAACTGCAATGGGACCTATGAGAGTCAACGCAAAAGTTTGTATTGACCGTAAAAGTCAACAACTTGCAGCCACGGATTGTGGCTCGACGGTAGCCCGTGGTATATACCACATCAGTGGCAATGCCATTCATTGTGGCGATTTATATATTGAAATTGATATATCAAATGAACGTCTTGAATATGGCAATGGCGTTTACTATCGCAAAGTATCAGACAAGTATCTTTAAAAATATTGTAGTTAATTAAGGTGTTTGGGAAACCTATGCCAACGGCAGCATTTCACAAGCAAGATGATAGATTACTTTTCAATAAGGACTAAAATGAAATTGACTATTAATCTTATGCGAGTCACAATTATGACTCTGATAGCATTAACGACTTCTTTTGCCACATACGCCATAGCGCAAAAGAACGTAGTAACTTTTACCATCCCCGATGGATATAAGAATAGTTTATATGGGTTTTGCAAGGATCTTGATCTGCCAATGGATACCATAACAAAATATAATCCGATTATTAAAGACAACGGATTATATATCGGAGCTTCTATTTCATTGCCTGCAAACTATGTCAATATGGAATTATTGACAGAAAAAAAAGTTTTTACCCCCAGTCTGTTAGAGAATGCTTATGATGTGCAATTCTCTCACTTGAATAACCGCCCAAATACAGCTAAAAGTGGGCGTGCATCTGATTTACGGACAACCACCCCAAAAGACACGTCCACGCCTGTGAAACAGCAGGTTGAGGCATACTGTTATGATGGGCATGAGATATACAAATGCGAGCTATATCTTGAAGATGATTATGCTATTGGTTATAGAAAGAACAATAAATATAACAAATATGTACGAAAGCCTAAAATTATAAGAAATTCCATGTCAGACCCATCAAAAGTCTCTTGTGATCCTACGATAGATTATGCCAATCATGTGTATAAATATTTAGATTATTATGTTAATCACCCATCCGAAGGGCCAACATTTTACTTCAACTTAAACATTAAAGTACCAATAACAGAAGAAGTAATGGACAATGGGATTATAACCACTCACAGTCCGACCATTAAAATTGATGGTCGCTATTTAGACCCCTATAAGAGCGATGGAAGCCACATGAGCATGGATTTAAAAGTGCGCGGAGATAGGATAATCGCTTACGAAGACCCATTTACGGGAAGATTTGTAGATTGTGATATTCCTTATCGTAAGAAAGCCGAGCAACCTTTCGGTGATTATTATGATTACACAGCAAATGTGGGTAAACTTGTTGTTAGTTTCTTAATTCTCAAGAATGTAAAAGACGTATACACCGAGAAGGATGTAGACAAGAAGCATCAATTAAAGAAAAACAACGATAGCTGGAACGTGGATATATTTAGATTTTTAGGTATAAATAATACTGAAACTAATCCGAACTCGCTGGAAACGATGAAGTTAAGCTACATTGTCAACTTCGATGGCGTTATCAGTGATGTAAAAGTGATAGAATCACCCGATGCTTCACTAAATAAAGATGTGGTCAATGCATTATTACACACCAAAGCTGAACCCGCCGAACGAGATTTACATAAGGTTAATGTGCAAGGGTTCATTTCCATAAAGGTTAAACGAAACATGGACAATGAACAGCTATTCAACAATTGCAAGCAAACCATCGAAAGATTCCTTGGAGACAATGAACGTAGGGAGGCGATTAATTATGCGCGACAGCAGTTCTTAGGAAAAAATAGCGATGCAAAAGAGATGTCCTTAACCAATGCATCAAAGAACGTTAAGAAACTTGCCGAGTTTCTCGATAACATTACGATAGAATTAAGAAAGTCTGTATTTAATTATGGAAGAGACACATATTACACTTTTGAGATTAATGGACTTGAGAAATGGGATAAGATTGTGCAAGACTTATACAAAAGCAAAAACGACAAACAATTGTATCTAACTGACCTAAAAAAAACGAATGATGCTGTATACGTTGATTACTTGTTGAATAAAATGAATGACAAAGTATTTGACCTCTTTGTTAATGAGATAGCTAAAGAAAAATTTGGAGATAATTACTATATCCCAAGTGATTTTAGCGAATTGACCAATATTTACACTAAAAGTCAGTCTGATAAAGAATTTGAGGAATATTGGGAAAAGGATTTAAATAAAATTAAAGATTTTGCCAATGACCCCCAAATTGCAGATCAGATTGCCCAATGGAAGGAGGATTACTATTTCTTTAAGCTTGGGAACCTTCGAGACCATATTTTAAGTAAGGACAAACGAAAACCAAGAGGTGTCTTTATAAAATTAGGTGAATGGAGTAATAAATGGAGTGATTCAGTTTCGCGAAAAATCAATTTCCATAATACGAAACCATACATGTTATATCCTTTGCAAGGCGCGGGCTATTATAGTTTGACCCAACTCCTATAATGTAAAAACTTGTTTGAGAGTAACCTCTAAAGGATTAAATCTATCATTGAAAGAGAAAAGTCTTACTAAGTCGGATTTGAGACGCATGCACTCGGAATACAATCAGATGTATTTCGGTGGTAAGTTATCTATGCCCGAATTTGTGTTTTTTGCGAGGAAGAGACCGTTTGGACGGTTTACGAGAGGAAAAACTGTTCAAATCGGTATCTCGGCTTATCGGAAAGGGTGGAGTGAGGCGTTTCTGAAAGAAGTCCTAATCCATGAAATGATACATCAATATGTATATGAATGTATGTGGGGATGCCGATACGCGCTCATTCATCATGGGCTACAATTCTACTATGTAAGATGGCGATTGAAGCGGCGATATGGCTTGCATATCAGTGGCGGCCCGATTTTCTGAAACAGCAATAAACAAACTATATATTAACCAATTAAAAAACAACAAAGCAATGACAAAATATTTCAAATTGCTGATGGTGGCGATCTTCGCCACTATGTCGTTCGCCTTCACAAGCTGCGGCAATGATGACGAGCCTGATGACCCAAGCAATGAAAGCCTCGTTGGAACTTGGGAGCGCACCACCAACATTGACGATGACTGGTGGCAAAAAGACTACATTCAGTTCAAAGCCGACGGAACATCTATCAGTATCACCGATGTTCATTTCATGGGAGAGTCGGACGTATCGGTCGAATATGGGAAATGGACTAAGAATGGTAACAAACTTACAGTAATGGCTGATAATCCCTCGGATGACGCTATTGATATTGACAATGGCACCATCAAGAAACTTACAAAAACTGAGCTTTTACTGAGTGCTGGAGGTATGGAGTTATCGTTTACGCGCGTTGCCGACACAACGATAGATAAATATCTGTAAAGAACCACGCTGTTCATTCAGTAACGATATCAGAGAGCATATCGAACCCAATAAGAAGGCCGCTGAGATTAATTTTCGGCGGCTTTTTCGCTGTGTATGCGAAGAAATTCCAAAACCTATGCACCTAAAACTCGGCTTATGGGGCATGGACTATCTGCCGTTTATGGATTATGACTAATCTTTTTCCGTAGGCACGTCCTTTTTAAGTTTGCGGAATACAAAGAAATAGGCGTGGGCTGGGACTGAAGCGGTGAAGCGGGTACGGCGGCGGTCAATTTTGCCGTTCTTGGAGTCGTTGTAGATGTATTTGTCTACCAATTCAAAGCCTATCTTTTTTGCCATTTTCAAAACTTCATCCGAAAGCCAATAAGGGGAGTTTAGATAGGTGAAATCCATTGTTTTATAGACAAGGATTCCATCTGTTTGCATTTTGCAGTATGCAAGACGGAGCATTTTTTCATGCTCATCAAGCAACTCACCAAGGCTTGCGAAATGTGTGGATACATCAAAGCGGCTTTTGGTAGAGGGTATTTCAACAGAACATGGTAAGTCGATGACAATGCTATTAAATGTGCCATCAGACCAAGCAGTTTCAAAATTGGCTAAATCTTCTATATCGTCATTCTTCAGAATTGAGGCGTATTTGTCATAACAATATAGAGGCGTTTGAAGCCCATCTTTATAGAATCCCAATTTCCATGCCGTGAGGTCGCATTGAAATCTATCTCGGTCAGGCAGGTGGATAGCGAGAATCACTTTGAGTATATCTGTCTGGCTGTCTAAGATGGAGATAAACTTCATCTTATCTATGGGGCTGAGAGAAACCGCTGTTTTCTTTTCTTTCGGCTTAGGTGGTTCCGACATTTTCAGATACTTTCGGACAGTGTTAGCTGATATACCAAGAGGCTCTACAAATTGAGGTGCTTTATCCTTGGGGTGATTGCGTGCGTATTCCTTGACCTTATTATACAGATATATTTGGCGGTCTGCGGCACGGTCTATGCCCTCTTTTTGTATGTATGCTCGTATGGCTGCGGGCGTAACATCATTGATGTCCGCATTCTCCTCTACCGACAGCGTAGGGTCGTATGATGTAATTCTTGAAGGCTTCATAATCGCCTACAAAAATACTCATAATGGAGATAAAACGCAAAAATTGACACTTGTAAAAATCGTATGTTTGTCAGTTTTGATGAGTTTTATGTTAACAGACATATAAATTGGCCGTTTGAGGCACAGAAATTTGGAATCGCGCAAATTCAGCTATAACTTTGCATTGTAATCGAGAATCGGTTATACCAACATGAAGGGTAAGAAGTCTGATCAACGACTTACTTTGACAACCAGCCTATTTTAAGACTTAGAGAAGTTGAGGGCAACGGTGTATCTCCGCAAGGGGCATGTGGTTTAGTGATAAACAACAATACTCAACTCGTATGATTAACAAAAACTCCCTTTCAAATTCTATTATCCTTGACCGTGAGGAGGCTTACGATGCCTCAACGGTTAATTGTTATGCCTTTCGCCGTGGCACAGATACGATTGAAGGTCATGCACTTGCCGTTGGCAATATGGTGAGCGGCTTTCCTTTTAAGGTGCAAGGGAACACATTCTATAATTCGGAGTGCGCTTACATAGCAGGAATGTTCAGTGAAGATACCGACTGCCATACAGATTTGCAGGAGCTTCTTCGAGATGAAACCAACGGCTTTATGGCCAAGAAGAAAATCAGACGCTTCAATGAAGATAAGAAACGCGCTGATTGGGAAGAGTTTAATGTGCAGTGGATGCTCTATTGCGTGTGGCGCAAGGTCGTAGGCAACGCTGCTTTCCGCAAGATGTTGCTTGATATTCCATCGGATGCCGTCATCATCGAGGATTCCACGTTTCAGAACGGGCGGACTGCCGCTATATGGGGTACGAAGAACAAGGTACATAGGCAATTAACCAACGAATACAAGAAGCAATTAGAGGCTGACGGCCTCAGCAAGGCCGCTATTAAGAAGGCGTGTGACGAGAAACGACTTGGCGAATGGCGCAAGCAGGGTGTTTTTGAAGGTAAGAATCTCATGGGCAAGATACTTATGCTCTGCCGTGATGCCGCTATGCGTGGCACAACGCCCGACATCGACCTTGAATTGTTGCGTTCCAAACACATCTACCTGTGCGGCGTACAGCTCTACTTGGGTGAGATACCAAAGTTTGACGGTATCATCGTAAAGGTTGACAAGGCTATTGTCCTTGACCACGAAGAAGTATATCATCCTAAGCGACAACGCATTTGGCCGTTCAAGCACGTTGATGATATTGTCGAGGGCGTGAAACTCGACCTCTGCAACATGACTTCTTGCTACCCCTTTGATGTTGAGGGCGTGAAGTGGCGCAGTTCGGAGGAACTGTACCTTGCAGGTGAGTTTTCCAATGACACCGCCGAACACCAAGCCATTCAAGAGGAACTGAGGGCGGTCAAGAGTCCGTATGCGGCCAAACGATTCGTTAAGGGGAAACACAAAAAACAAGTAAGAGAGGACTTTACGGAGTTTCGCACACAGTGGATGCTTTGGTGCGTGTGGCGGAAGTGTATGGGCAATATCGACTTTCGGCGCAAGCTGCTCTCCATTCCCGATGACGTGATTCTTGTCGAGGAAACGACCACCGACACTGGCGGCAGCGGTCAGATTTGGGGCTGCTCCAACCGTGAACTTGTGGCGACTCGCAAGGCTGTTGCTCAGTCTATTACCGAAAAACACACAGAACTTACCAAGAAAAACCTCGACTTCCTCATCAATGTCGAGACCAACGCCATCCGCAATGTCGGAATATTCCGAGGTCAGAACAATATCGGCAAGATACTGATGATTTGCCGCGATTGCATCAAGCGGGGTATAGAACCCGACATCGACTTTAATCTACTGCGCTCCAAGAATATCTTTATTCTCGGCAAACAGCTCACATTCCAAGATTAACCCTCACCACATTTATGCCCATAAGCAATACGAAATCGGCAACACTCGCTCCGTTGTCACGCTTACCTTGTCGGTAATTCCGAAAACCAAAGTAGAGTAATTAAAATAAAATCAGAAGATTATGAACGACAAAATAAAACTTATAGACGGCAGTCAACTTGACTGTTACCCCATCGCTTTCCCGTCTGATGAGATTGTAAGCAGTGAATTTTCACTTGACACTACGGGTCAATATCTGCAAATCGGCAAGAAGCCACACTTCACGACCGACAAAGAAATATCGGAAAGACGCAAACAAGAAGAGATTGACGAAAAACTCTTCTATGAACACGCACATCTCTTTCTTGCTAATGCTGACAAAATGCTATCTGACAGCCGATTGTTTCTCGCACCTGTAAATGTAGAAAACGGTCTCGCCTATACTGGCACCAGCGGATTCCATAAACCTACGCTTGGTGTCTATATCGAGTGGTGGCTCCATCATAAGGATGCTTCCATTGATGCGAAAGGACTTCCTATATGGTTTATCAGCGGTTCTCCGCTCTCGGGAAGTAATGCTTGCAGTGCCGTTGACCGAAAAGGGAAAACTCATCGTGCGCAACTCAACGGTAGTTTCTTGGCAGTGTGGAGTTCGTTTGCCGAGGTGAACAATCGTTATAACGAGTTCAAAGGTCGCTATATGGCTTACGAGTTAAGGGAAGTCATAGACATTCTCGAAGGCACAAACGACTCACAACAGTTTTTCAAACTCCATCTGAGCCTTGAAAAAGTAAGGTATGACAATTACATTTCCAATCTGAAAAGAGCCTTGAAGCAGGCAAAGGAACTGTCTGCAGAATACAAAGTTAAGATTCAACATCTTATCTTCCAACAGTACCGAGAAGAGGCCACAGAGTATTACAATAAATGTATCAATCTGCAAACTGTGGCACGGTTGGCACGTGAATATTTCTACGAACAACGCATAGAACTGCGTAAGGCTCTTCGTGGTGGAAACATTGACAACATCACCTATCAGAGAACATTGACTCCGCTTAGAAAGAAAGCAAAGGAGGCTGAAAAGCAGTGTTGTGAATATGAGCGTGAGGGCCTTAATAAGGTCTTTGGCGATGATGCATCTTATTTCGATTTTAACGTTATTGAGAAGCTAATTTCAGAAATGATATGATTCAACCTTTTCTCATAGAGGGTTTTGATGGCGCAACTCCATTGCAGGCTTATTGTTCGGTAAAGACTCCCGATTCTATGATTGTCGATACCATCTATCCTCATCCCAACATATCAATATGCGTAGGAAATATTGATGTCGCAAATCAATTCGGGAATAACGCCTATACTCGTAAGACAGCGATAAAAGAACTTATAGAATTAGACCATATAATCCACGGTGTCAAGCATTTTTATCACTGCTATAAGGCAGTTTTGAAAACCTATAACGAAATAGAAGCAATGGAGTTCGACCGCTTCGATCATCGTCAGTTTGCATCCGAAGAAGAGCGCAGTCAATCTTTACTCCAAATGCACCAACGCTTGAAGCAGATATACATTCATTACCTTCAACGCGCAATTCCCGAAGTTTCTATTACCGACCACCCCGATTTAGTGATACAACCCTATCTCCTTACGCAGATTCTTAAACAGATAAAATAATAATATTCAATAATTTAACAAAATGATTAACATGAAAAATGTAGTAATTGACTTTGACAGTCAGAGTGTAGAATTCAAGTTCATGGCAACAAACCGTGACGTAGTGGCTAACAGCAATCTTCGCCAAGAGATTCAGAAGTATGGTATTGCGCAAGACCTTATCGTAATGCCTATTGGTGAGTATGACGGCAAATTGAATGACAGTATCGGCTTCCGATTTGGAGAAGGTGAATCAGCAGGTGTCTATGTCGTTATTGATGGACAGCACAGATTGACCTGCCTCAATGAAATTGTAGCCAAGATTGATAAGATTATGGCTGAGAACGAGGCAATAAAGGATGAAAAGAAGAAGAAAGCCGTTCCGACCTTAGCCTCAACAGAGATTCCGTTGAAAGTAGTTGATTGCAAATATGTAGAGCGATATGGTGGCATTGACAACTATGTTATTATGCTCAACAACACTGGCAAAAAATGGTCTAATAAAGATTTTATTGTCAACGCATATCAGCGTAATGAGGATTCGTTTGAATTGCGAGTTATCAACCGTCTGACAGAGGATAAAATGAGTATTAGCACTATCAGTCGCTGGCTGAGCGGCAACACGAAGGTGATTAACAACAAATCTCTTCAGAGTCTTGTAAACGGTGAGTCGATTAACGGTATTGATGCAGCCAAGGCAATGAAACTTTATCTTGCTCTTCAAGCTCTTGGGTTCTCAAAATCGTTCCTCAACAAACGATATATGATTGATGTTATTAACGATTTGAAGAAGAGCGGAGAGGAAGAAAAAACTTTTCTGAAACTGAGCAAAATCACCTCAATCTCCCAAATTGAAAAGACTAATTATGCGGATGGCGATGTGATTGCCCAAATTAAATCTATCATTAATGCCGATTACGACACTTGGCGTATAGAGAATGTGATTGGTGTGGAAGAGGAAATCGAAGCCGCAAAGAAGAATCCATTACTTGAAACTGTTTCTCGTGAAGATATAGAGACTTATCTCGCTACCTCTTCAAAAGTTAAAGAAGGAGTAAAACCGTTTAATAAAGCAGCTTAATTATTCACCGCAAACGATTCTGACTTGGTTTAAGAGGTCATTGAGATTGTCTGCAATATAAGTTTTATTCTTGTATACGATAATAGAGTGTAAAGAATTGGGGGTAGTCGAAGACGATATGACACAGTTTTCGCTCTTATCAGCAAACAAATCGGCTACCCCTACATTCAAAGCCTTGGCAATATTTTCAAGGCTTGACAACTGAGGATTACCGTTTAATGTCCTACTCAGACTTTCGGGCTTGACTTTCATAATAGCGGCTAATTCCTTCAATTGTATGCCTTTGTCGGCACATATCTCCTTGACTCTATTGGCTAATATCTTACTCATGACTTCATATTTTGGTGCAAAGATACGAAATTAACTTTAGATATCATTTATAGCTACTTCGCTTAACCTTTTCTAGCCAAAATTATTTTGATTCACATGACATAAGCTGTAATTTTGTGATGTTGAAATTGATAGCATAAATACATTAAAGTTAATTTGATATGGAAAAGACAAAAGCAATTATATATGTATTAGTGGTGCGATAAAAATCTAACCACTGTTATTAAAATATTAG
>ERZ836877.4639-NODE-4639-length-13867-cov-3.188387_pt1 | contig 13867 bp, 10 predicted proteins | sample MGYA00519469_ERZ836877 | MGnify/ENA primary metagenome ERZ836877 (study PRJEB31850, sample SAMEA3708809) | human gut metagenome | biome: human gut; feature: human-associated habitat; material: faeces | place: China | collected 2014 ... | reverse complement strand
AGGCACAGGCGGCTGCAATTAGGATTTTTTTCATATATTATAGATAGTTAAAAATAATTCGGACTGAAATATATTACATTCTATATGGGGATGGACAAAAAGAACCATGGTACCAATACCAGATTCCTGAACATGATATTTATAATTATAATCTGATATATGCCTGTAAGCAAAATTAAAGCGACATATAACGATTCTGAGCAATATGGTTTTTGGAAACGATTTAGTTTTATCGATGATTGATAGGAATTGAGTAATTAAATACACAAAACTAAAAAGAATTCGAACCCATATCGGTTGCAAAGTTACACTTTTCTTCTGAATATTTGACTGGATGTTTGATAATATCTGTTAAATTCCGCAGGTTAATGTCCTTGTTGCCAATGGCAACAAGGATTTCCGGACGGTCCGGTCATTTCATGAACACAAGGTACACAGCCCCCACAAGCAGAAGCATGGCGACCCAGTGGTTCCATCTCAGCTCAAAGCTGTCAAAAGCGACAAGGCTGAATATGACGAACACAACAAGCGTCACCACTTCCTGCATCACTTTGAGCTGCATCAGCGAAAACGGACCGCCGTTCCCCTCGAAACCCATGCGGTTTGCCGGCACCTGGAAACAATACTCAAGCAACGCTATTCCCCAGGAAAAAAGAATCACGGCATATAGTGGCCAGTTGGCCGAAATGCCGGTAGACTGCAGTTTAAGATGCCCGTACCATGCGAATGTCATAAATACATTGGAAATCACCAGAAGAATGATCGTAGTGACAGCAGATCCCATTACCTGAAATTTATTACAACTTTTTAATTAATACAATTTATTTTCTCCGGAAACTTCCGTACACAGCAGCGGCCTCACGCTTCATCTGTGGTATCGTCCGGCGCATGTATTCCATATCAATGATCCATTTCCCGTCTTTCCCTTTGCGCGGAAACGCACGGTCGCGACGCCGGTTCGCCTCGTCGCACAGCGGCGAACGCCCTATGGCGGGATCTCGCCGAAGCCCTGCGGGAATATCGTCAAGCGTTACGGGAAGCGCTACCGACAGCATCGGGGAGCCGATAGCTACCCACATCACGGTAGCCCGAGCGGGATCCTCATTCCCCACGGCACCCTCCACAACTACAGACGCACAGGAACTGCGTCGCGGGATATACTCACCCCGGTCTGTCAAAGTGCGGTAACCGGCCTGCATCATGTCGGCGTCTTTTCCGGCATGATAGAAACTTCTTGACAGTTCTTCCGTGAACACCTCAGGAGCCAGGCCATCCGCGATATTCTCCTCTATGAGATGCACGGCGTTGTCATGCCGGACTTCTCCAAGACGTTTCCCTGTAGTTCCGGAGTAGGAGTAGTTGGACCTCACCATCCATCCCCTCCCGTTTTCCTCTATAGGATATACTTTGTAACTGTGGTCGGCGGCCTCCACATAAGCGCAGTTGCCATTGGCGTCTGTCACTCCGAAATTGGCCTGTATTCCGGCAGATCGTCCACCTTCCATCTCACGGTCAAGAATTCCAATAAAATCCTCCACCGTCCTGCACCGTGCCAGAGCGCGGCTCATCACCACCCCCTCGCGGTCTTTTACAGCCGCCGTATCGGGAGCAAGATTGTATGATGCCGTATTCATCACAGCAAAACCGGCCTCGTTGAACCCTATCCATGCTTCGGCCAGATCATCGTCTCCGGCATTGAACAGCGCCACATATGCCAGAGTGCTGTCCGTCGCCTCTACCTTATCTACGAAATTGTCCTTGAACCCCGAGTCGCGGTGTTTCCACAAAAGCGTCCTGCCGTCGAGCGACGCCCGGCCGCTCACCACGGCGGAAGTGCACCCCGCAGCATACGGCGACAATGCCAGACCCAGACCGGCCACACCGGCAAGTATCAACTGAAAACCGTTCATGACGCAAAATTACAAAAAACTCTTGGCGGATTGTCGCATAATTTGTAATTTTACAATGTGCTGTCACGTGTATGCCAGGTGAACGGCAATGCCACAGACCGACTGATTATTTATGACCGACAAACAGAATTACATATTTGAAATGCCGCTTAAGGTGCGCGACTACGAGGTGGATTCACAGGGTATCGTAAACAATGCCAACTATTTGCATTACCTCGAGCACACCCGGCATGAATTCTGCGAGAAAACCGGATTCACTTTCCGCGAGATGCAGTCACAGGGGATAGATCCTGTGGTAAGCCGCATCGAGATTGACTACCATACTCCCCTGAGACTCGGCGAAACAATGCTGAGCAAACTTTGGATAGAGCGCCGTGGCGCGCGATTTATCTTCCATCAGGATATTTTCACGCAGTCGGGTGCAACTGCCGTATCGGCTCTCGTAACCATTGTCAGCATTGAGCACGGCAGACTCTCCCGTGGCGAAACCATAGCAAAAGCATTCGGTCTCACATGAACGGTCTCCTCTACAGAATAGCCTTCTCGCTTACACGGGGCATGCACCCGAAAGTGGCCGACGAACTGCTCTCACGCGTAGGAAGCGAGCGCGATTTTTTCAATATGCCCGAAGACACCCTCATCCGCATCACCGGACGCAGGCTGCAGATACTGTCGTCGGCTTATAGGGACGAGCTTCTTGAAAAGGCCAGGAAGGAGGAACAGTTCTGCTTGCAGAACAACGTAAGGTGCCTTTATTACACCGACCCGTCATATCCGCAACGGCTGCTTGAATGCGACGATGCCCCCACGATGCTTTATGCCCTCGGCGACACCGATCTCAACTCGCAACATGTGATAAGTATCGTCGGCACACGCAATGCCACAGCCTATGGGGTTAACTTCATCACAAACCTGGTGGAAAATCTCGGCAAACGCCTTGACAACGTTGTTGTGGTCAGCGGCCTCGCCATGGGTTGCGACATCACCGCCCACAAACGGGCACTTGAGGAGGGGATCCCCACTGTAGGAGTGGTGGCACATGGCCTCGACACACTTTATCCCTCCGAACACCGCCGTTATGCGGCGCGGATGGTGCATGAAGGAGGAATGATACTGACTGATTATCCCCACGGCACACGACCCCACAGGGGCAATTTCCTTGCCCGCAACCGCATTGTGGCCGGAATATCCGATGCCATCATAGTGGCCGAATCGGGAGCGCCACGGGGAGGAGCGTTGCATACGGCACGGCTGGGACAGCTGTACAACCGCGATGTATTCGCATTGCCTGGCCGCACATCAGATGTCTACTGCGCCGGATGCAATATGCTTATAAAGAACAATGTCGCCCATCTCATAGAAAACGCCGACGATCTCATAGCCACCATGAACTGGACACCACGTCCGGAAGAAGGCACCCAGCAGCAACTGTTCACCGAAATCTCACCGCAGCAACAACTGATACTAGACACCCTGCGACACAACGGGGAGGGACAGATCAACAACCTCACCGCCGAACTCAACATTCCGGTCGGGCAACTCATGGCACTCCTTACGGAAATGGAATTCAACGGCCTGGTACTCGCCCTGCCCGGAGCAAGATACCGCCCCGCGTGAAGAAAACAATTTTATCTTCCCTGCCGTTAACAAGACATAACACTAAACCACTGAAAACATGGAGAAGAAAATCATAGCACCGTCTGAACTCATAATCAACCCCGACGGGTCTGTATTTCACCTGCACCTGCTTCCCGAGCAGCTTACCGACCGCATAATACTTGTAGGTGATCCGGGGCGCGTGAACATCGTGGCCGAACATTTCGACACCCGCACTTTCGAGGTCAATTCGCGTGAATTCCATACCATAGGGGGCACCTACAAGGGCAAACCTATAATGTGCCTGTCACACGGCATTGGGCCTGACAACATCGATATCGTGATCAACGAACTCGATGCGCTCGCCAATATAGATTTCAATACCCGCGAGGTAAAGGACAACCACCGCCAGCTCACAATGGTGCGTATCGGCACTTCTGGCGCCTTGCAGCCGGAACTGATCGTCGGCACACCTGTAATCGCCGAAAAAGCCATCGGTTTCGACGGGGTGCTCAACTACTATGCCGGACGCAACGAAGTGGCCGATCTCGAGTTCGAGAAGGCTTTCTGCGAGCACACAGGGTGGAACCCCCTCTGGGCGAAACCTTACGTGGTCGACGCGCATAATGAACTGGTGGACCAGATAGGACGCGACGATATGGTGCGCGGAAACACTATCTCAGCCGTCGGATTTTACGGTCCGCAGGGACGTGAGCTGCGCCTTCCCCTCGCCAATCCCGATCTCAACTCCCGCATAGAATCATTCAGGTTCCGGGACAGGAAAGTCACCAACTACGAGATGGAGAGCGCTCCTCTTCAGGGACTCAGCCGTCTGATGGGACACCGGGCCATGACTGTATGCTCTATCATAGCCAACCGCATGCGCCATGATGTGACACCTAATTATAAAACAGCCATACGCGACCTCATAGCCACTGTGCTTGACCGCATCTGACACTCCCCATGTATATCCCGATAAAAGGTATGGTGTGCCGCCACTGCATAGAGGCAGTGGAGCGCGCTCTTGAAAAAGCCGGTGTTTCCGGGGCCGAAGTAAGCCTCGGAGGCGCCGAGCTTCCAGATGAACAGTCTTCTGATCCACAGCTTATGGCAAAGGTGGATCACGAACTGGAAGCCGCCGGCTTCCAGCGTATCACCGAAGCGGAAGCCGCTCTGGTTGAAAAGACCAAGCTCATAATAATAGAACATGTGCGCAATGCCGCCGACTGCCACCTCAACCTGTCGGCATGTCTCAGCGACCACCTCCACACCGATTACTCTCTTATCAGTAAGATATTTTCCGCACGCGAAGGACGTACCATAGAAAAATACGCCATCGCGCAAAGGGTGGAATACGTCAAGGAACTTCTTTCCTACCGTCAGCTGAATATCACCGAAATTGCGGATCAGGCCGGCTACTCGAGTGTGGCCCATCTGTCAAGACAGTTCAAATCGGTGACAGGCCTTACCCCATCTGCTTTCGTCAAGGCGGCACTCCCCCGCATACCACTGAACAAAGTCTGAATTATGCAAACAACATCAGTAATGTTGTAACACCTGTCTTATTCCCATATAGTAACTTTGCAGTAAAGAAACGCAAATTACCTGACCGGTATAATTTTGAATAGTTACTTATGGATTTTGATTTCAGACATCTGCTATATGCCCTCGTACGCATACTTAACGAAATGTCACCCTATATCCTGCTCGGCTTTATACTTGCAGGGGTGCTTCATGTGTTTGTGCGTCCCGCACAAATGAGCCGACACCTTGCCGGACGCGGATGGAAACCGGTGCTAAAGGCTGCCCTTCTCGGCATTCCCCTGCCGCTGTGCTCGTGCGGGGTACTCCCCACAGCCATATCACTCAGGCGTCAGGGTGCTTCCAAAGGCGCATCCACTTCATTCCTCATCGCCACACCGCAGACCGGAGTTGACTCAATCGCCGCCACATACGCCCTGCTCGGACTGCCGTTTGCCATCCTCAGGCCGATAGCTGCTCTTGCAGGATCCGTATTCGGAGGCATGGCGGTAGACAGGTCAGACGCAGGGGATAATACAGAGACAGACATACATCTTGCCGATGACGATGCTGTTCCCACGACCTTTGTAGGGAAAGTGGTGGAATCGGTGCGCTACGGACTTGTGGATATGGTGGCCTCGGTAGGCAAATGGCTTGTGATTGGTCTTGTTGTAGCGGCTGTAATTACCGTTGCCGTTCCTGATACCCTGTTTCTGTCGCTCAGCGCGCACCCGTTTCTCGCCATGGCGGTTATGGTAATAGTTGCGGTACCGATGTATATCTGCGCCACAGGTTCAATCCCCATCGCCATGTCGCTTATGCTCAAGGGACTGACACCGGGAGTCGCTTTCGTACTCCTCATGGCTGGACCCGCCGCCAATTTCGCATCGGTGATTCTGCTGCGCAAAAACCTCGGCAAGCGAGCCACAAACGTGTATGTGGCCTCGGTAGTACTCACAGCCATGGCATTCGGGATAATTATAGACTATCTTCTCCCAGCAAGCTGGTTCGCGCTTCCCTCGGGTGCGGCGGCTGCACAGGCGGCCTGCCATCTCGAACTTCCCATGTTCTCCACCGCCTGCACCGTGCTTCTGCTGGGACTGCTCGGTTACTCTTTCTACCGCAACCGTCGCTCGCCTCATAAACACGCACACACTTGCTCATGCGGAGCAGACGATAATTGTACAATTTCAAAAACTACCGATATGCATAAGACTTACAACGTAAAAGGAATGGCTTGCGCACACTGTAAAGCCACAGTGGAAAAAGCAGTAAACGCCCTCCCGGGAGTGACCTCGGCCGCAGTGGATCTCTCTTCCGGCACTGTGGAAGTTGAAGGCACTGTAGATCCCGCCGAAGTACTCGCCGCCATCTCGGCCGCAGGCTTCGATCCCTCCCTCAAGTAATACACCTGATATGGAATACTTGAATTAGGGCGATGTACCGCAACCGGCACATCGCCCTAATGCATTTTTACAGATGTTTTGGCTGTCAGCGTTTTTTTGCTAATTTTGTGGATACAAAATTCAAGTAGCAGGAATATCTATTACCATAAACTTAACAAAATTCAAGATGAGATTCTTTAGAACTACGCTTGTTCTGGCGGGTGCTATATGCGCATGGCTGCCGGCACAGGCACTCAAAGTGGAACAGCTGAAAGTGCAGGGGATGACAAACCCTATTGTAGTAGACGCACCGGAACCCACTTTCAGCTGGATTGTCACTTCCGATGAACGTGCTGTAAAACAAACATCCTACCGCATTGTGGTAAGCGCGGATGCCGAAGGTACACAGGAAGTATGGGACTCCGGTGTCATATCAGGAGACAATACCGTGAATGTGCCCTCCACCGGGATATCCCTCGTCCCGGAACACCGCTATTACTGGCATGTGACGGTCCAGGACAACAAAGGCGACGAAGCTGTCTCGACGGAAGCGGCCTGGTTCGATACCGGCCTTATGGGAACGGGATGGGACGGAGCCAGATGGATCAAAGCTTCCGATCTACCACTCGGTTCTGCCATAGAGCCGGAAGAGCCGGTTACCGACTATACTGTTGAAGCCACATTCACGATAGAACATACCGCCGCAGGTATCTGCCTGGCAGCCCACGGTACCGACAATTTCTATATGTGGCAGTTCAATGTGGAGGGTGCCTATCCCCGTTTCCGTCCGCACCGCTGGCAGAACGGCAACCCCGCCTGCCTTGACAATGTGAACCTGTCGGGAAAAGTGGACATGCGCACCGGCACGGAGCACTGTATGAAAGTGGAGGTCACCGACGGCGGCACACGTGCGCTGACATACCTTGACGATGTGCTTATCGACAACCGCACCGGCGATTTCTCATATGGTCTGGTGGGTATCCGCCAGGATAAAGGGGAGACAGACGGGCAGCCTGAGATTGCGGTTTTTGACGATTTCAAAGTGACTGCCCCCTCAGGAAAAGTGCTTTTTGAAGAGGATTTCTCTACCACTGATCCCGAGATGGAAGGTGGAGAGATCGTAGACGGGCGCCTTCGCGTTGTCGGTTCCGTCACCAGTTCGATATACGCCTGGCAGAAATATAGTTCCGACCTCCATTACACCATCGAAGCCGACATGACCCTCATGGCCGACAACGCCGGAATAGTGTTTGCCTCCACAGGTCCCCGCACTTATCTCATGTGGCAGATAAACACGTATGACAGCAGCCGCCCGATCGTGCGCCATCATATCTACAACAACGCCCTGCGCCCGCAACACAGCGATGTGGAGGTGACGGCCTTCTCCAAAGACTATATCCTCGGAAATGAACGCCACATAAAGCTCGAAATAAAAGGGAAACAGATTATGACCTATATCGACGGCGTGCTCGTCGATACCTATACCGACAATTCGGGAGTGGTAGGACTTGGCGACATAGGTTTCCGCGTAGACAACTCTGCGCAGTTCCGCGACAACGCCTACTTCGACAATGTGAAAGTCACCGTGTACGACGGCGACGGAAATCCGACTGTTACCCTGGACGAAGATTTCGAACATCTCCCGTCAGCATACTTCTACGACGCCATCGTGGAGAATGTCGACGGCAACAACAAGCTATACATGCCAATCCGCGGCATAGAGACACGTGTGCTTCAGCGCGGAGGCAACGGCGCGCCGATGTTCCGCCGCTCTTTCACGGTGAACCGTCCGGTACGTTCGGCAAAACTCTTCACCTCCGGCCTCGGCATATACGACCTCTTTATGAACGGTACCCGCGTGGGACATGAACAGCCCGACGGCAGCATGCGCTACGAGGAACTGAAACCAGGGCGCACCGACTACAACCACCGCGTGCCCTACTCCCTCCACGATGTCACACATCTTATTGCTGATGGCGAAAACGCTATGGGAGCCATCGTGACCGACGGATGGTGGCGCGGCGACGTGGCACACGGCGCATACGGCAATCCGGAAGTGGCATTCATCGCCAAACTCCATATCGTTTATGAGGACGGAACAGAGGAGACCATTGTGTCTGACAGCTCATGGGCTTCTTCAAGATCCGGAGCCATGCGCAGCGGCGACATATACAACGGTGAGATATACGACGCCCGGCTTGAAAGCGACTGGGCCACCGGATCCTACAACCAGTCGGGATGGAACGCGGTGGAATTCAGCACCGATTTCAAAGGTATGATCCAGGCATTGCAGACACAGCCCGTGGAAGAGCTTACCGAACACATCCGCACCCCGCAGAGCGCCACCATATTCAAGACACCGGCACTGTCCATAGGAGATTTCGGCATGATCGACGTTGTAAGCAAGACCGACGGCAAAGGCGCCGTATCACTCAAAAAGGGTGAAAGCGTGATATTTGATTTCGGACAGAATTTTGCCGGATGGGTGGAATTTACCGTAAAAGGAGCACGCGGCAACCGCATGCGCATGCGCTACAGCGAAATGCTCAACGACACCGGAGAGAAATCGCGCGGCAACGACGGACCCGGCGGCAGTCTCTATCTGCTGAATCTCCGGAGCGCCAACGCCGAACTGTTCTATACCCTCGCCGGACGTGAAGAGGGTGAGACATACCGCCCGACAATGACATTCTTCGGCTTCCGTTACTGCGAGATCACGGCAACAGACGACATCGAGATAATGTCGGTAAAGGGTGTGCCTGTGAGCACACGCATGGCCGACACCGGCACATTCGAGTGCAGCAGCGAACCGGTGAACCAACTGTTCAGCAACATAGTATGGAGCCAGCGCGGCAACTTCCTGAGCATACCGACAGACTGTCCGCAGCGCGACGAGCGCCTCGGTTGGGCGGCAGATACGCAGATCTTCGCACGCACGGCATCCTATAACGCCGACGCCGCCACTTTCTACCGCCACTGGATGGAAACCATGCGCGACGGACAGAGCAGCGAGGGTGCCTATCCCAACGTATCGCCCTGGGAAAGCTGGGACGGCCATGGAGCCGGAGCCTGGGCTGACGCCGGAATCGTAGTGCCCTGGACTGTTTATCTCATGACAGGCGACAACACCATCATAAAGGAGAATTACCAGTCGATGGAGAAATTTATGGATTGGCTGTCACGCCAGAAAGGTGACGGCTATTCATACAACGGCGCCGGCACCACCTATGGCGACTGGCTCTCCTTCGTCAATACAGACTCCCGCTATGTGAGCGTATGCTACTACGCATATGATGCCATGATGATGGAGCGCATGTCGCGTGCGTTAAGTACTGCCGATGGCGACGAATATGACCTCAAGGCGCAGAAATACCGCACACTCTTCAACAATATCAAGACCGAGTTCGGCCGACGCTATCTGAGCCGCGGAACACCCACGCAACGCACCATGACAGGCTATCTGCTCGCCCTCAAATTCGATCTGCTTCCCGATGACGACGCAAGGAACAGCACGATAACACTGCTCAGAAACGCCATAACCAACAACATGGAGACCCTCAACACAGGCTTCGTTGGCACAGGCATACTCAACCCCACGCTGTCGGAATGCGGACTTACCGACAAGGCATATAACCTCCTGCTGCAACGCCGGTGCCCGTCGTGGCTCTACAGTGTCGACCAGGGAGCCACCACCACATGGGAGCGTTGGGATTCCTATCGCCTCGACAAGGGATTCGGCGACTATTCCATGAACTCTTTCAACCACTATGCTTATGGCGCGGTTGGAGAATGGATGTACCGTTTCATGGCCGGCATCGACACCGACGAGGAAAATCCCGGCTTCACAAACATCATCCTGCGCCCGACACCCGACACCCGCGAGAAACTCCCCGACGGGCAGGAACGCATAACCCACGCATCCGCAACCTATGAGTCGGTCCGCGGACATATCTCCTCGGCATGGGAAAGCGGTGAACAGTTCACATACAAAGCCGAAATACCGGCCAACACCACAGCCACTCTCTACATGCCCATCGCCACACCTGACGACGAAATATTCGAAGGCGCCCTTCCCGTTGAAGAGGCCGAAGGTGTGGAAGTCATAGGGCGTGACGACACCCACGCAATCCTGCGCGTGGCTTCCGGTAAATACAGTTTCACACGTAAGGAAGGCGCAGGCATCGACAATGTCGTCGCCGGAAACACCCGTATGACCGTTTATCCCAATCCCACCCGTGACATCCTGCACATCGCAAGCGACTGCGAGATCGGCTCCGTCACACTGTACGACACCGCAGGTCCCGCCATGCTCCATGTCACCGAAAACTGCAGCACTCTCGATTTATCCACTCTCCCCGCCGGGCTGTATATCCTCTCCGCTGATACCGCAGACGGCCCGTTCGTCACCAAAATAGTGAAGCAGTAAAAATATCCCTGAGGGTAATCAGAATTCACGAATTTTGACACACCATCATTACTAAAATCCCCGCATCGGGTGTTGGCGGAACTTGTTGTTCCAGACGCCCGATGCGGGGATTATTTTATGCGTGTATTGTCTGTCAGTCAGCGGAAGTAAAGCCGACAAGGAGCATGTCGGTCTTTGCCTCGCCGCTGCGTCCGAGTTCTATCGGCTCGTCAAACCTGTAACCCGGAGCCACCTCCTCGGCAAAAGAAGGAAGATCGCAGGCGGCTATCACAAGCATACCTTTTTCAGGATGATCCACGTCAAAGCGGTGCAGGCGGTCATCAAGATAATATCCGAGAGTGAAGAAACGCTCCATACGGCCGTAACGGAAAGCATACAGTCCCTCCTGCGCGGGCACAGCCTCCTCTATGCGGTGCGCCATATCGCGGTCTGACTTGTAGTTCATGCAGGCGGGGAGCGCCGACCCCTGCACCATCCAGTAGAGAACCAGAGTGAACACCATGCTGCCCATTGCGGCAGAGCGCGGTGACCGGCGCAGAAGAATCCAGATCAGCACTATCGCAGACAGAAGTGTGAGATAGCATACCGCCGACGGGAGTATACGGGTGCCCTCTGCGGCGAAACCATTGAGAATCATCGCAGTGGATCCCCTTCCGAAAGGCGCCACAGCTCCCGACATCACTGACAGAATTGCCAGAGGGGCAATCACCCCGAGAACGGCCAGTATCCATCCGTAAACACGCACACATACAGGGGCGATATTTATGAGACGACGCAGATAAAGCGCCATGAAATATGCCATGAACGGATACATCGGGAGCAGATACACACTCCGTTTGCTTTTGGGAATGCAATAGAATACAAACACAAGCAGTGCGGCAAGCATGGCGAAAAGTTCCACCGGATCCATACCACGCAGACGCTGCAGCAGGTTGCCGCTCCCTTTCTTTATATGCCGCCAGGGGCATGCGAACAGGCTTATGAGCAACAGCAACGTATATGGAGCGAAGCCCGACAGAAGCGAGGTGAAATTATACAGCACCGAGTGTTCATGCGACCCATAGGTCATGCTGCCTGTGAAACGTCCGAAATTCTCCTCAAGCACAAGTTCAAGAAACGGCTCGCCGCCACGGGCATAGGCGGCCACATACCACAATGCCGGCAGAAGCAGCGAAAGCAATCCCGAGAGAGCGAGACTCACAGTGGTCTGCACGAAACCGCCCCCCTTTATCAACCGGAAAACAAACAGTACCATACATGGAAGCAACATCCCGATCGGCCCCTTGGTAAGCACCGCGCCGCTCATAAAAAGCGCGGCCACCACAGAGGGCATCCACGTGCCTCCGGGATGGCGTTCCCACTGACGGTACAACATATACAAGGCTCCCACCATGAAAAAAGTGAGCAGCATGTCCACGCGGCATATGGTGGCCGCGCGGAACACCTCGAACGCACCTGCACACACCAGTGCGGCTCCCAGAGCCACTCCCCCGGGACTGCGCCGCGAAAAGAAGCGGAAAGTCATCATCACCATCGCAATGGCGGCGAGTGCCGAGGGAAGGCGGCTCAGAAACTCCGTGACATGACCGCCATTGAGCCACCCGAGCAGCGCTATGCACCATGCGAGCATAGGCGGCTTGTATGGTATGTCGGCACCGAAACTCACAGGCAATATCCAGTTGCCCTGATTGAGCATGGAGACTGCGACAATGGCCTCACGCGGTTCCCCTTTGGTTGTAAACAGCGTTTCCGACAGAAACGGTATAAAAGTGACGATGAGAAGCCCTGCCAGAAGCAGGGTTTCCCATCGTGCTGTACTCTTGTCGATTACAGAAGCTGAATGTGACACTATCTATATTTTTAATCTTATCGGACTGTTAATTCCCAAACGAAAGAGTGGTATAGTAACTTCCTGTATAATTGGTATTAAACGAGAGATTGACATACCTGCCGCCCGCTCCATACCATGTGGCGGATATCACTCCCCCGCTGTTGGCAGTCTGCACCGGCATGCCGTATTGAGCCGTGAAGGCAGCATACAGATTGTTGTACCGGCTGAGATCATAATAGCTCGTAGGGCATGTGAATTGCGAACCGGTAAGCACTCCGTTCGTATAATACAGTGCCGCATCAGGCCAGTAATAGTTCATCTGGGGCACATCGTTGAGATACACGACATTGTTGCCGTAGCTGCTCACAGTATATCCATTGTTGACCAGAGCGTTTATGCTGGCTGTGATGGCTGTGCCGAGAGCGACACCGAGGATGGTGCCGAAAACCGGTCCGCCACTGACATAATGCCACCGTGGAGGGGGTACGGGACGGTGGTATGCGCCGAAGAAAGGCACAGGATGGCGGTAGCCGTGGGGATGCGGACGGGGAGGACGCGGCGGACGAGGAGGTCTCTGTGGTCTGGGAGGTCTGTGAGGTCTCTCTGGCCTGGAAGGACGGTAATGATCATTGCCGGGACGGAAATTTCCTCCTCCGGGGCGATGATTGTTGTTACCTTCGGGACGTTCAGGACGATGCTGCTGCCCTCCGTTGCCGGGGCGCCCATTGGAAGTGCTCGGACGGTTCCCGGAGTTCCCGGGGCGGTTGTTCTGGGATCCCTGTCCCGGACGGGTATGGTTGGACGACGCGCCGTTGTTGGTCGGGCGGGATGTGCCGTGGGCCGGACGGTTCGCGCTGTGTGAAGATGACGGGCGGTTGCCTCCGTTGCCGGAGGGACGGTTGGGAGCGCTCGCTCCCAAGGAGGTGTTCTGCCCTCCCCTGCCTCGCGTCTGGGCATCGGCAACAGGAGCCGCCACCATAGCGAAAGCCAACAGGAAAGCTGTTACTGTCTGGACGAATTTCTTCATTTTTCGGTCCTCCTTTCAATTATTTTTCACGTTATACTTTTTAGATAGCCGAAAGGTGTGAAAGGTTTAACCGCCCTTGTATTTTCAGCTTTTTTAGTAACTTTGCCGCATAGTCCAATGATAATTATGAAACATATCGTAGTACGGCTTATCGCAGCCATAACAATAATA
>ERZ836877.4624-NODE-4624-length-13910-cov-3.184699_pt1 | contig 13910 bp, 11 predicted proteins | sample MGYA00519469_ERZ836877 | MGnify/ENA primary metagenome ERZ836877 (study PRJEB31850, sample SAMEA3708809) | human gut metagenome | biome: human gut; feature: human-associated habitat; material: faeces | place: China | collected 2014 ... | reverse complement strand
CTTTCGCCTGCTATCTAAGCAAGAAAGATTATAGGAAAAGTCCCAGTATCCAAAGTGGTCTAACACAACGGCAGGATGGGACACGCAACCCGAAATACGCTCTGGTAGAATGCGAACAGACTTGTGCCAAAGATTACGTCCAAGATGGTGCATTCCATGGCATATAACAGCAAAGCAAAGATAAAGGTCCTCTACCTCCTGAAAATCCTGCAAGAGGAAACGGACGCCGAGCACGGGCTTACGATGCCGCAGATCATCGAGCGACTCGACCAATACGGTATACACGCGGAGCGCAAAAGCGTCTACGCCGACATCAAGGCGCTGCGCGAGTTCGACATAGACGTCCGCACTTACCAACGCTGCCCCGTAGAATACGCCATCGAGCGACGTGACTTTGCCCTCGGCGAACTCATGCTTTTGGTTGACGCCGTTCAATCCTGCCGGGCCATCACCGACAAGCAGGCACAGATGCTCATCACCAACATCAAGCAACTTGCGAACAACCGCGAGCAGATGCTTCTCGACCGTCGCATCCACGTGAGGGGACGCATCAAGTCGAAGAGCGAGAGCGTGCTCGGAACGGTCGATATCATCCATGAGGCGATTCGTCTACGTTGCAAACTCGAATTCTCGTATAGGAGAATCGGCGCCGACGGCAAACTGCACGAGACACGTGAGGGAAGGATGCACAAGGTTACCCCTATCGCCATCTCTTACGACGACGGCTTCTACTACCTCAGCGCCTGGGACGAGCAGTACGAAGACACAGCCGAATACCGCCTCGACCGCATGGCGAGGGTGCGGCCTCTCAAGGACGAAAGAGCGGCGAGAAATCCCGAAATCGACCGGCATAGCTACGACGAGGACGAAGCGGTGATGTTCGGTCGATTCGGTGGCAACGAAGTGACAGCGACACTCGCCGTCATCCCGGACAAGGCCGGGATAATCGTAGACCGTTTCGGTAAATCCGCCGTCTTCCTCGCAGCCGATGACTCCATGGCACATGCCCGCGTAAGGATTTGCAAGAGCGAGCAATTCTTTGGCTGGATAGCGGGAATGAACAATGTCGTGCGAATCGTCGGACCAGATGCCCTCGTAGAGGAATACCGCGCATATCTTCGCCATTTGCTGGAAAACTAACTCATCGCGCTACAATGCTCTGAAAGCCTACGAAGGAGGACATGGATGGAGGCGCTCTCGCTCGTGCTGTTCCTGCTGGCGGCCGTGGTGGTTTCCAGCATCATCGGACGCTTCCTGCCCGCGTTGTCGCTTCCCCTCGTGCAGATCGCGCTCGGTGCCGTCATCGCCGCCTTCGTCACGGGCTCCTTCGACACCGGCCTGGACGCCGAGCTGCTGCTCATCCTGTTCATCGCCCCGCTGCACTTCAACGAGTCGCGCCATGCCGACTCCGGCGCCCTCTGGAAGAGCCGCTGGGGTATCTTCTCGCTTGCCGTGGGCCTTGTGCTCGTCACCGTCGTCGCCGTGGGCTTCGCGCTGCACGCGCTGCTTCCCGCCATCCCGCTGGCCGCCGCCATCGCCTTTGGCGCCGCCATGGGCTCGACAGACGCGGTTGCCGTCACGGAGCTCTCCAAGGACTTCCGCTTCGGCAAGCGCCACGAGACGCTCCTGACCGGCGAGGCGTTCTTCAACGACGTGACCGGCACGGTGGTATTCAAGACCGCCATCGGGTTCGCCCTCACCGGGGCGCTCTCCCTGGCGCACGCCGGCGAGGAGTTCGCCCTGGAGCTCTTTGGCGGACTTGTCGGGGGCGTCATCCTGGGCTTCGCGGCATGGCTGTTGCTGGAGTTCATCCGCCGTCGCGGCATCGACAGCCCCAACCTGCACGTGACCCTCGAGCTGCTCTTGCCCTTCGTGATCTACCTCATCTGCCACCAGATTCACATCGGCGCCGTCATCGCCGTGGTCATGGCGGGCATGGTCATGTCGCTTCTCCCCCATCGTCACACGCCCCAGACCGCCCGCCAACGCATGCAGGCCAAGGGCGTCTGGGACACGCTCGGCTTCATCCTCAACGGCGTCATCTTCGTCTTGCTGGGCATGCAGTTGCCCCGCCTCATCGCCCCAGCCGCCGACGGCGGCTTTGGCGATCCGTGGCTCATGTTTGGCGTCGTCATCGTCCTCACGCTGATTCTGGAAATCGTGCGCTTCTGCTGGATCGCGGGAATGGATGTCGTGCACTGCCTCGTACGCAGGCAGCCCGTACGCACCCTGCTCGACGGCGAGCACTTTCGCAGCGTCCTGGCCACGGCCTTCGCGGGCCCCAAGGGTGGCATCACGCTTTCGCTCATCCTGACGGTGCCCGCCACGCTGCCGGCATCCGGGGCGCTCCCGATTCACACCATGCTCGCGTCCATCGCCTCCGGCGTCATCCTGTGCACGCTTTTGCTGGCGAACTTCGCCGTACCGGCGCTGGTGCCGCACAAGGCCGATTCGCGTCGCACGAAACGGCAGGTGGATGCCGAGGCACGTCTGCTCATGAGGGTCATCGAGTCCGTGAGGGCCGACGCCCACCGGACGGGGTCAGTCACCGGAGAGGCATCGGCGCAGATGGCTGCCGCAAACGGCGACGTGGACGAGCCGGCCACGGTCATCGTGATGAAGCGCTACGCCGACCAGCTCGCGGACATCGTCAAGCGCGCCTCCGCCGACGTGGCCGCCCAGGCCCGGCAGGTGATAGCGCAATGCGACGAGCAATACGAGCGCATCGAGGAGCTCGACTCCGAGCTCAGGGAATCCGGTTTCTACGACGGTGACGAGGAGGACGGGGACCCGTCGACCCTCACCGCGCATTTCCGCGCCCTGCGCGACGTCTACGATGCGGTGGAGGACGTCCAGGCCCAGGCACTGGCGCGCGAACTCGAGTACGTGAAGGAGATGGCCCACGACGGGCAGATCGACCCCAAGCACGCCAAGGAGCTCCGCAACGACGTATACATCCAGCAGCTCACGCTCTGAGGTGGTTGATCAAAGGCAACCGGCAACAAAAAAGACGACGCCCCCAATCGGGAGCGCCGTCCTTCGTCGCATGTGACCTTCTTGCCGCGGCCCTACTCCTTGCTCGCGTAGATGATGCCGCTACGGGAGTTCTCCCAGGCGGGAAGCTCGAAGATGCGGAAGCCCTTCTCGCGCAGGGCCTGCACCTCGACGTCCACGTCCTCGCCGTAGGTGAGCGCGCCGTTGGGGCAGCACTTCACGCAGAACGGCTCGGCGTGTCCCTCGGCCAGGCGCTTCCCGCACCTGACGCAGTCCTTAGACCACACGGGCATCCAGCTCATGTGTAGGTCGGGCCAGGTGCCGGCCGGGCGGTCGATGCCCTCGCCGGAGCCGAGCGTGCGCACGGTGATCCAGAAGTCCTCGTCGGGCAGCTCGTTTTGCACCTTGCAGGCCATCGAGCAGGTCCAGCAGCCGGTGCAGCGGTGCAGGTTCACCAGGATTCGCGTGTCCTTCGCCATGTCGATCACTACTCCTCTTCCTCGTCGACGTCGGCCGCGTCGGCCACCTTGCGGATGTTGCAGGCGCAGTCCCAGATGGTGTCCCAGGCGCCGGCGATGCAGCCCTCGGATCCCGTAAAGAATCCGCACTTGACCTGGTTCTTGCCCAGCATCTCATTCCACCAGTGCTCGGAGACGTCATCGAGCGTCTCGCGGCTTCCCAGCGGAACCAGCAGCTCGGAATAGGTGCCCTCCTCGAACTGGCGCTGGCGCCAGCCGAACCACACCTGGATGGTTCCCGGCGGGATCGCCTCGTCCAAGCGGACCGGAGCGATGACGTGGCCGCGCTGGTTGTAGACCTCGACCTTGTCGCCGTCTATGATGCCCTCGCGCTTCGCGTCGACCGGGTTGATGCGAGCGTACGGCTTGCCGCCGGACATCTCGACCATCAGCGGATCGTCGGTATAGAGCGACTGCATGAAGAAGCGTTGGCGACCGCTGAAGAATTGATAAGGATACTCTTTGTTCTCACCTGCAGCCTTGCTTCGTTCGGTTGGAGCCTCCATGGGCTCGGTGTAGGTAGCCAGGGCGCGACCCACCGGCAGCAGACGCTCACAGTAGAACTCGAGACGACCGGAGGGCGTGGAGAAGTCCAGGCCGAGGAACGGGTCCCAGTGCATGGGAGGCGTGGCCAGGCGGGCCATCTTCTCCTTCTTCAGGCGCTCCACGTTCACGCCACCTTCGATGCCGGCGATGAAGGGATACTCGGAATCGAGACGCACATCGAGCCACTCCTCGGCGGTCTTGTCGAAGTACTCGCCCAGACCGAGGCGCTGGGCCAGGCCGGTGAACAGATCGGTGGGATCATGCACTTCCGCCGGCGGCTCGATGGCGGGCTCCTGCAACACGATGTGGTTGTAGGCGGCCATGTTGATGATGTCGTAGCGCTCGAAGGGCATGCAGTCGGGCAGGATGTAGTCGGCGTACTCGCCCGTGTCGGTGATCCAGATGTCGAAGTCGACGATGAGCTCGAGCTTGGGGAACACGCGCTCGATCCAGCGGGAGCGGTTCGGACAGTTGTGTACCGGGTTGCCGGAGATGACCATGAGGGTCTTGTAGGGGCACTCCTCCATGCTCTCGGCGCCCTCGATGGCATCGAAGAAGTCGGCCTGACGGGCGGGCACGCCTTCGAAGCCCTCGATGCCGTTGGGAGCGACGATGGGCTCGTCGTTGAAGAGCACCGGCCACGCACCGCCGAGAAGCTCGGAGGTGACGCCGGCGCCCGGGCGGCCCAGATTGCCCGTTAGCGCTCCCAGCAGGTAGAACGAACGATAGATGTCACCCTGGTTCTGATAGCGGATACCGAGGGCGCCCAGGATGTAGGCGTCCTGGGCAGCCGCGTACTCCTCGGCGATGCGCACGCACGTCGCGGCGGGCACGCCCGTGATCTTTTCCCGGTACTCGGGGGTGTAGACATCCAGATGCTCCTTCAGCATCTGGAATGCCGTCTTGCACGACACGCCGAAGACGTCGAGCTCGGCATAGAGATCGAGCTCGGTAGCGCCGGGAATCTCCTTGACGCCCGGAGTGGCGGTGATGACGCCATGTGTCTTGTCGACGACCAGGTAGTTGTCATCGGCATCGCGCATGAACTCGCCGGTCATGGTGTTCACGAGGAACGGGGCGACGGTGTGCTCGATGAGGAACTCGGGTTTGTACAGGCCGTTCTCGACGATATGACGAGCCATGGCAAGGGAAAGCGCGGAGTCGGAACCGGGCTTCACGGGCACGAATTCGTCGGCGTAACCGGCTGTGGCATCGAACAGCAGGCCGACATCGACGATCTTCGCGCCGTTGCTCTTGGCCTCGACCACGTGCTTGGCGAAGCGGTGCTGGTTCTCGACCGGATTGGCACCCCACACGATCACGTAATCGGACGAGTCGATGTTGCGCGGATCGGTGTTGTAGTAGCGGTAGGTGTTGCCCAGCTCATAGTAGGCGGCGAACAACGGGCCGTTGTCCAGGCCATATGCCTCCATCGGGAACGTGGCGCCATACAGACCGCCAAAGCGGGTATGCAGCACGCCGGCAAGGCCCATGGAAGGCGGATAGCTCGCGGTCAGATACCAGAGCGCGAGCGACTGCGGACCGTACTTGTCACGCTGCTTGGCCAGTTTATCGGCGATCTCGTCGAGTGCCTGGTCCCAGCGCGGACGCCATGACGCGCGAGACGTTCACGCGGTTCATATTGAGGACACGCCCGATTGTCTCATGAGTGACAGTCGTCAGGTCGACGCCCGCTCCTTCAAGCTCATCGAGGAGCCACGCAACCTTCTCGGCTCCTGACATCTCTGATATGAGAGAAAGACTTTTCAGGAAGTCCCTGCTGCGATCCGTCAATTCAGAAAACATTCTCCAGGCAAAGTCCGGGTCTTCGCGAAAGCACTCCCTCACAGTCTTGAACCGGACGGCACATAGTCGGGCGTCCGTAAAAGCATATCCGAAGTGCGAATCGGTGAATCCCACCTCATAGCGCTCCGTTGATCCTGCAACTCGGACAATATTGGCAAGGTAACCCCTATACCCGAGAAAGCATCCGTGTGTTCTTCCGTTTTCCGTCAACAGGACCGAGGCAATCACGCCTGTTTTTACAATGAGCAGCTCCGAAGAACATTCCGCCGCAGCAACAGTCGCGCCGCACTTGATGAGTAGTTGCCTCGACGCCTGGCAGAGCCTGCAACGCGTATGTTCGCTAAGAGCCTTGCAGAAGGGGTTCATCTCGGCATCGGAGCATAGGCAAGAGCCGGGGGCTGTCGACTGCCCTTGCTGATTGGCCGTGCACTCCATAGCAACCTCCATGCGGGATACAGACGCCATCGGATAGCCTGTGTAGAATGCCCTGCAGGCAAGACGATATTAGCATGTGATCCATGCTTTGATAACGCCTAAGTCTCCTGAAGATTGCGCAGGTCATCGAGCCCTACTGTCATCCGAACAGCAACCTCGCATGGGTCAATTGCGTAGTTTGGCTGCGTAATCGAAGGATCGGGCATCGCGCCCACGCGCTCGACCAAGAGCGGGCGGTCAATCTCCTTGTACATCCCGAAGGCGAGGGCATGCTGGGGGCACGCCTCGACGCATATGGGCGCGAGGCCTTCCTCGACCCTATCGAAGCATCCGTCGCACTTCTGGACGCATCCGCTTGCATCGTCAAGCCGAGGAGCATGATACGGACAGGCCAGAACGCAAACCTGGCAACCGGTGCATGCCTCGGTATCGATCGTCACGAAGCCAAAGTCACCTTTGATCACCGCATCCACGGGACACACCCTCAGGCAAACCGGATTCGAGCAGTGGTTGCAGGACATGGAGATGTAGAACGCGAAGACGTCTTGCTCCCACGCGCCGTCCCGATCCTGTTGCCAGGTTCCTCCCGCATACTCGTAGACAGTGCGAAAGGAGACGTTCAGGCCAAGGTCATGATAGTCCTTGCATGCCATCTCGCATGTCTTGCAACCCGTGCACAGCCTTTGGTCATAAGAAAAGCCAAATTGGTCATCACGCGTATCGTCGCTGGTCATATGCGTTCACCGTCCCCACGCCCTTCCCGCTGTTCGAGCTCATCTCGCTCGACATCCGATAGCGAGCGCACCCTGACAAGACATGAATTATGGGGATTACCATGAGACCAGGTCGTCGGCTCATCCGATGTCAGCGTATTGGCACAGGCACCCCAATCCAGACGGCTACCCTCCATGTTCGCGTCGTGCCAACCCCCCTCGGGCAAGCTCACGACGCCGGGCATGATCCTCGGCGTCACGCGTACGCGACAAACGAGAGCTCCGCGGTCATTCTCCACCACGACGTGCATCTCCGACTCCACACGCAGCTTCCTGGCATCAACCGGGTTAATCAGGAGCCTTCGTGCAATCACTGCCTCGATCTCCTCCACGTTGGACATGCTCGAGTGAACGCTCTGGCGTCCGTGATGGGTAATGAACTGGAACGGAAACTCCCCATCTGCAGATGCCTCCACACCCTCCGGATTGGGAATGTAGGCTGGAATGGGACTTATCATCCGCGCCCTGTCACCGGCCATGCGCGATAGCCGTTCGGCCACGCGCTGCGAGTAGATCTCTATCTTTCCCGATGGCGTTAACAGAGGGTTTGCATCGGGATCCTCCCGAAAAGCCCGGTAGGCAATCATGCCGAGCTGCTGCGGTTGCAGAACGAGACCGTCTTCGGAGAGCTCGCTGGAAACATGTTCGCATTTCGAGAAATCGCTTTCGACCCAGCGGAATTCCTCGGATTCTGTGTGGCTCGATCCCTTGTCGCAAAACGTCTTCTCCACACCCAGGCGCCGGGCGAGGTCGCGGGCGACATCCCAGGCCGGTCTGCGATCGTGCAGGCAAGCATCCCATGACTCGCATTCGATGGCCGCCCGCAATCCATCGGAGTTCCCCGATGCCTTGAGCGATGCCTGCTCGACCTGCGCCACGTCGGGCAAGACGATGTCGGCATACCGCATCGAATCGGTCATAACCACGTCGACGCCCACGATAAACTCGCATAGGCTCTCGTCAGCTAGTATCTCGTGCGTTCGATTGATGTCGGCATGCTGGTTCGTCAGCGCGTTTCCGGCATGGTTGATGATGAGCTTGACGGGCACGTCCAACCCGTCGGCTCCACGCACTCCCGCATTGCCCCCCGTCATCTTCATCGCACCGGAAACGGCCCGAGACCATGAGAACGCGGGTATCGCCGTCTTTACGGGATTCTCGCCGACGAAATCATCGGGCACGCAGGGCGCAAACAACCGCTCGCGCGCACCACTATTGGTCCCGGGCAAGCCGATGTTTCCCGTAAGGATGGCAAGCAGGCAAATGGCCCGTGCGGACTGCTCTCCGCAGGCCGTGCGTTGCGGCCCCCATCCCTGCATGACGAACGCCCGTCGTGCATGGGCAAGCTCATGGGCAAAGGTGGCTATCCTTGTCGAGGGACAACCCGTGATCTTCGCGGCCCAAACCGGCGTCTTCGGCACACCATCGGATGCATCGCCAAGCACGTAGCTCTTGTACCCCTCAGACGCATCAACCCCCTCAGGCATCGTCGGGGCATCGTAGCCGATGCAGTGCCTGTCGACGAATTCCTCGTCGACGAGTCCTTCGGTGATGAGGACATACGCCACGCCCGCGACGAACGCGGCATCCGTTCCGGGTCTGATGGGAATCCACTCATCGCCGTCCCGAATGACCACGTCACTTTGGTAGGGATCGACGGCAATCGTCTTGAAGGAGCTTCCCTCGGCCCGGGCCTTCTCCCTCGCCTGGGCAAGGCGATGTGCTCCGCTTGCCCCTCCCATGCGCGTGAGGGCGGGATTCGCCCCGAAAAACACGATCAAATCGGCATGGGCAACTTCATCGAGTGTCGAACCCGAATAGTAGCCGTCATCGCCGTAAAGCAAATCGCAAGCCGCTTGGAGCTGCATGCAGCTGTAATCGCCGTAAATCCCAAGATGGCCGCCATAGCAGTTCATCAGCCTCTCGAAGGGAGATCCCGAAGCGGACCAGATGGCCGTCGCATAGGGAATGAGAATCGCCTCATTGCCCCATGTTTTCACCGTATGCTCGATGCGGTTGGCGATCTCGTCGAGGGCCTCATCCCAGCTCACGGGCTCGAACAGACCCGACCCGCGCGGCCCGACACGCCGCAGGGGCTCGTTCAGGCGCTCGGGGCAATCGACCCAATAGCGCAGCGCCCGACCACGCAGGCAGGCGCGCATCTGGGGGATTTCGGAAGATTCCTCGCCGCTGTCGCTCTCGATCCACAGGATCTTTCCGTCTCGTACCTGGAAACGCAACAGACAGCGCGAACCGCAATTGAACGAGCAAGTCTGCCGAACCTCGTGGATTCCCGATCGGTCGGCGCGTTGCGAGGCCCATCTGGTCATCGTTGCCTCGCCAGATGATCGAGCGCGGCATCCTCCGCGGCAAGCAGCCTCTTGAGGACGTCGAGGGTGACACGGTTACCACAGGCGTCACCGTAGAACGCTGCGAGAACCGCGTAGACGTCCTCGGCCGTGTCCTGCACGCATAGGAAACCGGCGAGCTCCAGTTTGAAGAGCACGCCACGGGCATCCTTCTCGTCGGGATGCCGTGAGATCAGACCCCGCTCTTCCAAGCGCACCGAGGTCGTTGCCACGTAGGCGCGCCCCGTACGCAGAAAGCCGACCATGTCCTTGGCGCGGTGAATCTTCTCACCAAAGCGCTTCTTTGGATACAGCTCGAGCAGAAAACGGAAATCGGTGACCGAAAGACCCGCCGAACGCTTTACCGTCGTCGCAAAGACATGGAAAATCTGCGCATATGCCAATAGGCAATACCGCGACCCAAATTCCGGACTCGAGCAATCGAAGGCCTCCATGCGCGAGTAGAATCCGCCGGGAACCAGAAGCGCCGACCGCACCAGACCCGCGAGAACCTTTCTGTCCTCATCGGAAAGCGTGCCCGCACAAAGCCCGAAGAATCCGTCAAGCTCGGCGATGGAGCACGCTATCTCGCTCTTTCCCCGATCCGTCAGCTCATAGAACCCATTCGACGCATCGCATCTGACTAGTCCCTGCTCTTCCAGCGACTCGAGAGCCGCATGTGCATCATCCGGTTTGACCGCCAGCGCCTTCGAGAGGTCCATCGAGGATAGTCGCGAACAGCCGGGCAAGGTGAGTTGAACGAGAGTTCGAAAGCGGGGGGAGAGAGCGTCCTTGAGAACCCCATGGGAAAGTCCACGATGCGCCTTTGCCAACACGGCACACCAAAGGGTGACGGCATGCGCCTTGGAGTAGTCCATCGCTTCCTGCCGCCCCCCTCCTCCACCGCCAAGGGCGCGCCTGCAACGCAAGCGGCACCCGCTTCGCTGCCATTATAGGGCAACGAATGCGGGTGCCGCGTCGAAGTGATGGCTATCGCTAGCTCGAAGGCAAGCGTCTCATTCCGAAGTGGTGGGAAGCGCGACGAGGGCCATGGCGAGTTCGGCCATCAGGAGATAATAGGTCGCGGAGGATTCCTCCAACTGCATGACGAATCGACCGATCCAGGGAGCGAGGACGTCCGCGGCAAACGCACGCGCCTCCTTCGCGAAGGCCGGATCGCCCACGGCACGACGAACGTACTCGCTACAGCAGAGGAGCTCGATTCCGATATGGTCCTCGTACTGGTTGTTCTCGTTGCTCACCACGAGATCGAGCTGGCGAAGACGCTCGCGCATGCGGAAGGTCGGCTCACCGAACCCCGAAACGACCCCCTCACGCTCGTAGAACGTCTCCCAGGGTGCCACGATCGGCTCCGGCGGGCCTATGAAGAGCCGCGCGTACTCGACGGAAACGACCTTGACCCGCTCGTCACGCGAAACGGACTCCCCGTTGGCGGCCCACTGGAAGCAACGCTCCAGCGCAGACGCGACGCCCTCGTTTCCAAAATCCGGAAACGCGGCCCAGAATGTGTGGTCGAGCCCCACATCGGAAAGCTGGCTCATCGGCTTGAGAAAGGAGTTGCCGACAAAAGCGAGGGCATCAGCCAACTCATCGCACATGACGTTCGCATGGGCCATGGGTCTACTCCTCGCCTCCGCGCTTGACGACAAGCTCGCCGACAAGGACCATGAACCCCAATATCACCAGCGCGACGACGCCGCACACCACCAGTATCTCGATGGCGGTGGGTGCATAGGAGCTCAGAACCGCGAACGAGCTCGTGCCAGTTGCATGAGCTGCCACGCTCGAGCCGGAGATGATACCCGGGGCGCCCATGACGTTGGGCGTGATGAAGGCCGTGAACAGCAGCCAGATGCGCTTGCAGAAGACGCCGACGACGATGAGCATGCAGGCGATGTTGACCATCCTCTTGTTCTGGCGGTTCTTGGAGAACACCAGGATGCAGAAGGGAATGACCAGACCGCAGATTATCTCAAACCAGAAGAATGGCGCAGTCGCCCCCTGCGTGAGCTCAGTCAAGATGACGACCGCTCCATGGGAACCCGGATACATCATGGTGAGTAGCTCGCAGAAGATGAAGAACGCATCCACGGCCACGCACGTGCAGAGCAAACCGGCGAGGGAGGAGAACAGTTCACGCGACGTCTCGTACACGCCCATCTTCTTCAGGGCGCTTAAGACCAACAGTAGCAACGCGAGTCCGGAGTCCATCGCCGAAGCAACGAAAATGGGAGCAAGGATGGCGGAATACCAGCCTTCCTTCGCCATCTCGAGGCCGAAGATCCATGCAGTTACCGAATGGACCAGGATGGCACACGGAAGCGCGAAGCGGGACACGATGGAGACCGCCCTCTGGTTCTTCTTGGTCATGAACACCAGATAGAGGATGTTGATAATCAAGTAGCACGTGATGACGCAAATATCCCAGACCAGCGGCGATGTCGGGTTTGGTCCGGTGAGGATACGCCAGACGCGCTGGATGCCACCAAGATCGACCAACACGAGCATGCCGGCGGCGCATATGCACACCGTGGACAAGATGATCGCGGGCAAGGCAACCGCCTTGAACTTGACGATGTGAAAGACCGAGGCCGAGGAGGCGACGATGAGTCCGCCTGCCGAAAGGCCCACGAAGAACATGAAGCAGGTAATGTAGAGACCCCAGGAAGTGCCGTTGTTCATGCCGGTCACGGTAAGGCCCATTATCAGCTGGTAAATCCAGCAGCCCACACCCACCGCCACGAAGGCGACCAGCACGGCCGTCAAGGGCTTGTATCGTTTAAGAAGTTCCATAGATGGCTCCTAGTCGAAGTAGTGGACGGATGGACGCGTACCCTGCTCCTCGAGCAGCACCCAGGCCTTTCGGTCGCGAATGGTCCGGGAAATCTCGCTATTCGGGTCATCGAGGTCACCGTAGATGCGCGCATGGGCCGGACAGCAGACGACGCACATCGGCTTCTCGCCCCGATCGGTGCGCTCCTTGCAGAGCGTGCACTTCTCGGCCACGCCCTTGGGGCGCTCGGGAACCTCAGCATCCCCGTAATTTGCCCCGGTCACGCGTGTGGGAACCTGCCAATTGAAGTTGCGTGCGTTATAGGGGCATGCCGCCATGCACATGCGGCAGCCGATGCACTTGTCGTAATCGATCTCGACACGGCCCTTGTCATCCTTGTACGTCGCGCCCGTGGGACACACGCGTTGGCAGGCCGCGTTCTGGCAATGCTGGCAGGCAACGGGAAGGAACGTCCTCGTGACATTGGGATATGTTCCCTCGGCACCATCCACGACATCGCAGTTCTCGGTGAGCACCCTGTTCCACAGCATGCCCTCGGGAACGTTGTTCTGCATCTTGCACGACAGCGCGCACGTATGGCAACCGACGCAGCGCCCAAGGTTGACGGCAATGGCTAATCTAGTCATGACGAACCTCCTATGCTCTCTCGATTTCGACGAGCGTGTCCGAGAAGGGAATGACCGGACCGCACATCAGGTCGTAGCCACGCTCGATCATGGTGTTGTTCGTCACGTTCTGGAGATTGCCCTCGACGGTGTAATCCGCCGTGGCAGCCTCGTATATGCGAACTGACCCGGGACGAATGGCGTTGTTCGAGGCAACATGGACCTCGAAGCTGCCCCTGTCGTTGAACACGCGTGCCACGTCACCCGTCTTGAGTCCTCGGCTCTCCATATCGGTTGGGTTCAGCATGACGAGCGGCTCGTACATGAGCTGCAGCCAATCCGAATCGTAGAACTGGTTGTGAATGCGGAAGCGCGTGCGCGTGTTGGTCAGCTGCAAGGGGAAGGTCTTGCGCAGTTCTTCGTTGGCGATCTCGGTGCAGGCCTCCCAGCGAGGTAGCTGCTGGTCGAAGGGCACCATGTTGTTGTAGTAGAGCTCCATGCGACCGGAAGGCGTGGGAAAGACGCCATCGGAAACGACCTCGCGAATCTCCTCGCGATCGGGAACGGGCCAGACCGCACCTTCCTCCGCGATCTTCTCGACCGTCAGCTGGGAAACCCACGACTCCTCGGACGTGGACAGAATCGCGTTGCAGCGATCGACCGAGCTGGCGGGGATGCCGGCCTCGAGGCCCAGACGCTTTGCGAGTTCGCGCTGGATCCACAGGTCGGTGCGTGCCTCGAACAGCGGGTCGATGACCTTTTCCTGGATGACGATCTGACTATATCCGGTCTTCACGTTGCCATAGGGCTCGTCATACTCGAAGCGCGAAGTGCACGGAAGAATGTAGTCGGACCACTTGGCGCCTTCGGTGAAGTACGGATCCATGGTCACGATGAAATCGAGCGTCTTTGCCCATTCGCACGTCTCGTTCATGTTCGCCATGTGCTGCGCGACGATGTCACCGCAGAAGATGGCCGCACGGCAGTTGTTCTCCTTGAAGGGCATGTCGTAGATGTTCACCTCGGAGTCCACAGCCGCCCAGTCCGCAGGCATCTCCCATGCACCAAGG
>ERZ836877.4614-NODE-4614-length-13931-cov-2.863361_pt1 | contig 13931 bp, 11 predicted proteins | sample MGYA00519469_ERZ836877 | MGnify/ENA primary metagenome ERZ836877 (study PRJEB31850, sample SAMEA3708809) | human gut metagenome | biome: human gut; feature: human-associated habitat; material: faeces | place: China | collected 2014 ... | reverse complement strand
ATTACATCATCGGATTTGTATTTTAGTAGAAATATATTTCAAACATATGCTTATGACTCTTATTATTGTACAACTTTTGTACCAGGAAAAACTGCGGAAAGAGGAACTGAGACAGACAGCGATGATAAGATTGTAAGTACTTTTTATGGAGATAAATGTTATGACATTTGGGTGACTTTAGGATATGCATTCTTTTCAAGAGAATTTTCAAAAAAATTGTGAATTATATTGAAAAGGAATTTGATTTTCCTGAAACAAAAAATAAATTTTGGGCAGATATTCAAGATGAACATTTGACGGATCTTTATATGTACGCAAAAAGATGTGATGATGATGTGGTTTATGAATTTGATTCGTTAGAGGAACTGAGAACTTATGATAAAAAATACGCAGAGAATTCAGGATCCTTAATTATGAAAAAATTGTGTTATATGTTAGGGGTAGAAGAAAAATATATTGTAGGATTAGAATCACTAAAAAAAATAAAAGCATCAATGTTTAAATTTAGATGTCGGGGTGATATTTATGTGTGCGATATAAATCCTGACGGCCGTGATAGAGTGGTTTATCAAGGACGGGTGTATTATCCTTGTAGAGATATTAAGGATGAAAAAATAGCACTATATAAAATGGATAAAAACATAAGAATTAATGGAGGATATCAAGTGAATATAGAGAAAATATTAGATGATTTATATAACTATTCGGCTGAATTCAAAAAATATCATGAAGAGGCGTTACCTTTATGCGCAGCGGAAAATGTAATTTCTCCTTTTGCCAATCTTCCACTGAGCTTTGGATTTCAAGAACGATACATTATGAATAATACATATTCGTTTAATATGGATGATAATTTTATTGGCTGTGAAAAACTATTTCCATATTATCAAGAATTATCGGATGCTTGTGAAAGAATTTTTGGGGCTAAATATACTGATCCAAGACCATTTACAGGAATGCACTGTATTGATATGATTGTCAAATGTGTATGCAAACCAGGAGATAAAATGCTTATTTTGGATAAGAATGCTGGTGGCCATGCTTCAGTAAAACCGGTTGCAGAACGATTAGGCGTGAATGTTTCAGCAGCACCATATGATTATGAAAAACAGGATCTGAATTATGAAGAAACAAATAGAATAATAGAGGAACAAGGTATTAAATTCATTTTATTGGCTCCTTCGGATTTAATAAAGCCATTAGAAGTTACAAAGATTAATACGGATAATTGTGTATTGTTATATGATTGTAGTCAGGTTATGGGGCTAATTGCAGCAGGATTGTGTGATAATCCACTTTTAACAATGAAAAATATTATTATGTTTGGTGGAACGCATAAGACATTTCCAGGACCTGCATCTGGATTAATTATGACAAATGAAAAGTATTTACATGATTTGATGGAAACACAGATTAATCCAACATTATTAAGACATTCGCAGATGCATCAAAAAATTTGTTTGTTATTTGCTTTAATTGAGTTTGAACAGTATGGTGTTGAATATATGAGTCATATGGTTCATTGTTCAAATTATTTGGGAAAGAAATTAAAGGAAAAGGGATTTGAAATTGGTGAGATAAATGGTCATATTTCACAAACTCATGAAATATTTATGTATACTTCAAAGGAAATGATGGATACAATTTATGATAATGCATATAAATGTCGTGTAACTCTTAATAAGAAGCATAAGCCTCTATTTCATGATTATGGAATTAGATTAGGTACACAGGAATTAGCACGATATAATTGGAACGATGATGCACTAGATAAAATAGCTGATATTGTAGCAGAGTTAGTCAATAAAGATATAAATGTTCATAAAGTAAGAGAAATGGTGGAAGCACTTCCTGAGAAAAAGGTTCAGTTTACATTCTCAGATGATGTTGTAGAAAAGTTTAGAAAATTAATGCATGATTGAGGCATACAATTGTAAATGATCTATAGGCGGATAAGTAAGTAAAGCAAAAGCTTTTTTACAAATAGTATAATATTATGGTCTCATAGTAAACGCTCCATAGGTTCTTTCCAGTGTTAGTTGAATTCCGTTTTGAATATTACGGTTCACCGGAATGGCGGTTCAGGATCGCTCGGAATACTCAATCAGGCGTTAAAATGATTGGAAAGTGGGGAAGAGTATTTTCGTATCACCGGATTTGGCGGCACTTCTGTCTGAATAAATAAAACCTTATTGCGAAAACGGAAAGGCTTCTGCGATAATGCACTATCGTTCAGTAAAGTATCTTTTTTACTGATTTTCTGCATCAGCTTCGTATATTTTTCAAAACTGCCATATTTCATAGCTGCGCGATAAGCAGTGGTGACAAGATAGAGAAAGATATGACGGTAGCGGTAGTGGTCGTTAAAAAAGATATGGGAAAATTCCTCAGACATAAAGTGATCCAGGGTATTTTTGAATTTTTCATAAATAGCGTGGGTCTGGTATGCCTGAGGAGTTTTTACATTTTTTAACTCTAATAAATATAGAACATAATCCTGGCAGGAGCAGTCAACAGCCACGAGAAAATCAATGGCTTTGGGTGTAGTTTTAGCCAGATGCAGTCCGTTATAGTAATCATCTACTTTGATGGCAATATAGTCATCCGGAGAAAGAAGGGGATCAATGGAAACTTCGATCCCTTCATCCTGAATCTTGTGAGTAGTATATTTTGTTAACTGACGTTCTTGTGAAATCTGCTGTATCATAGGCTATTCCTCTGGGTGGTCTTCGGTTTTTTCTAATATTCTGGCAATAATTTCATCGCGTTCTTCCATTAATTGACTGGAAACATCGGCAAAGTTTTCATCATCAACACCAAATTCATCCATATTCATATACTCGGATATAGTGGTATGGTTTTGTTCCCGCATGAGAATCGGCAGGTAGGAGGTTTGATCTAACTGTTGATCCATGACCATATTGTTAAGCTGATTGAAAATGTAATTGCTGTGGGAGGCCATAATCAGCTGGACATTTAGGTGACTGAGTTTTACAAAGCTTTTCAGCAGTGAAATCTGATTTGCTGGATGTAGGTGTGCTTCTGGTTCTTCAATAAATAAAATGGAATTTTTGTTTAGCTTTTTCAGTTTTGAATGGGTGGTTCGATTTAGTCCGGTGATAATATATTTTAAAAATGCGATAATTGGAGCAATCTCCGAAACCATGGAAGAGGCATCGTTCATTTCCAGGGACAGATCGGTACCTGCTGGATGATATAAGATCGTTTTTCTATTGAAATCGAATTGCACATCTCCATTTAAAATATTTTGTTCGATCTCATCGGTACAATCTTTGAAATCATCATGTGCGTTTTCCTTGATGGTGGACAGAGCCATATAGTAATCAGAGATTGGCTCGGAAATGCTCGGAATCTGGATCGATCCACGGATGGAGGAACGATTTTGAGCCAGTAAAGCTAAAATGGGGCTGAAAGAACTCATCCCAGCGTAGATACCGGATCGAGACGCAGGAAGATAATAAACAGCCTGTACTTTATGCAGGATATCCAAGGCAAAAAGCTTTTTGATCTCTGCTACACGTTCTTCCAGAAGTTCGCTTGGAGTATTTATTTTTTGGTCACAAACGTAAATCGTATAGTAGTTTTTATCTTCGCGGTGTTTGTGAAAATCCGATGTACTGGTTTTTAAACGGACACTCTTGAAATCTTGGTTTAAGTGCACAATCCGTTTGGCCAGGTCAATGTGACAGGAAGAATGGGAGGTTTCAATGGTAAATTCTGGGTTTTTCTTTAGGATCTCTTCGAAAGTGCCGAAAGAATTTTCAAAGGATAAATATAATTGATCTAGGAATTCACCTTCCAGTTCTTTGGAGACGATAGATAGCAGATCGATATCAACGATTTGTTCTGGCTGCTGATTTTGTATGAAAGCCACCAGGATATTTTTGGCTGAAGAGGAAATTTTCTTACCAGATGACACAAAATACAAGTATAAACCATTGGAATAATGGACAATATTTTGCGCATATAAAATCAGGTTTTTTAAGAGCAGATAGATTGTCTGCATGGCATAGGATTTGCCAATATTATTATTACCATAAATAACGATTAGGGACTTGTCGAGGTCAAATTCACATTCTGAAACAGGTCCCCAGTTTTTTAGTTTAATTTTCAAGAGAAATCCCCCTTATAAATCAAAAAAATCTACCCGCGGAATGCTGACTTGCGCAGTGCCCGGGGTGACATTTATATGAGATATTGGAACAAGGCAGCCAACGGGATATTCGCAGACGGTCATGGATGCAGAAATCTCTGTGCCACATTCTGGACAGGTGGTTTCGAGTGTGCAAAGGTATTCGGTCTCTTCGCCCATTCCATGATCGTGATCGGTTGTGTCGGAAGATTCAATTTCCCACGTTGCTTCAAAGGTGCTGTGACATTTATTGCACTTGCAGGTGGATTGGCCAATTAACATCATATCATTTACTCCATAGAAAGTCTTTCGTTTATTTTATCATTTTTGTGAGGGGATTTCAATCTGGAATTTCTGTGGTAGGTGTATTAAGATTGGGAATGTTTGGGCGGGGTTTTTCGAAGTAAAATATTAGAAATTAGGGAGCTTTTGAAGGCTCCCTTGAGTCTGGATTGTTCTTTGAACAGAACTTTTCAATGCCGATAGGCAGTTTTTTGAAATTATTTGTCATAATATTATTTTAATTTATCCAGAATCTCATCCGTGCTCATACCGCTGTTTAATAACTGCTGAAGCATGGATTCTAACTGGATCTTCTTGGCTTCTTCTTCGGCTTTGGCTTCTTCTTCGGCTTTCCTGGTCTCCAGTTTGGTGAGTTCTTTTTCGATGGAATTTAAGGTTTTCTTTTTATCTTTTAACTGAGCTTTGAGAGCTTCCAGCTGATCGGTGATGGAAGTGATCTCGGCGCTGATCTGAGTTTTTTCGTTTAATTTTTCTTCGATGAGTTCTGTGTAATCCATGGTGGAAATAGTCGTTGTCTTTTCAGCCGTTTTTGGTTTGTTTTTGCTTCCTTTTGGTCTTGGCATGTGAAAGAACCTCCTATATTTTATTTATTTCAGAATAGCATTTTGTATGAGTAAATACAAGTATTTTCTGAAGGTTACGTATAGTTATGGTATACTGGAAGTTACTGTACATGGGTAGGCATTTTCTGAACTGAAAATGCCGTATGATACAGTGGTGGTAACAGATTTTGCCGATTTAGAATGCGAAGCATCGGCAAAATCCGTTGCTGTTTGCGCAACGCGCGAACAGTAACTACTGGAAAAAAATGCGGAAAAGGAGTGGAAAGATGATATTTCTTGTGTTTTGTGGAATATTTTTAATGATGAATTGGGTGACAGTGAATATCTATCTGTTTGTGTGGGATGCAATGATGCTGGCAACGGCGTGTGGATATTTGAAACGGGAGAATGAGGCATTTTTGAGAAAAATTTTGCGGGTATCGTTGATTAGTGCAGTGGCGTATGTTCTGGTACGGATCGTTCGGGGAAATATCTTTTCCTGGAGTCTTGAGGGGCGGTCATGGGTGTTTTACGCGCTGACAGTCATAGCGGTGGGGCTTGTGACGGTATTTTTTGTGAGTTTGTGGAAATATAGAAAATCAGGGAATATGGAATCAGGACAGGAAACGTCTGGGAAAGAGGGGACGGGAGATGGAGTGACAGAAATGTTATTAAAGAGCAGAAAACATGATTTGAAGCGTGTAGAGACGTATCTGGAACAGGTCCATATCGTAGGGATCAATGGAGAATGGGAAACTGGAAAGACATTTCTGATGGAAGAGTTCTGCAGAAAACATGGGGAAGAATATGAGTTTGTCCGTGTGGACCTTCTGACCTGCAATCTGGATCAGGTGGATGTATTCCTTTTGCAGGAGATGGAGGCGATTTTAAGAAAACACAGGATTTACCCCAGGTATTCCAGAAGCCTCTACAATATGATGAAGGGTCATTCCTGGTTAAAGGATCTGCGGGAACTGCTCCGGATGGATAATGAAGTCAAGGCGGTGGTATTTGATGGATTCAGGCAGGATATGAAGAAGCTTGGTAAACCGGTGGTTGTGATCGTAGAAGATCTGGACAGGGTAGCGGATGGAAAGGTGATCCGGAAGATTCTGGATCTGACAGAGCGATTGTCCTGTGACTGGATCAAGGTGGTGATGGAATATGATGTGGAAAATCTGAAGGAGCTGGGATTTGATAGAAAATATATTGAAAAATATATTCCTTATGTAGTCAATCTGACGGAGATTTCTTTACAGAGTTTATTAAAAGTATTTTGGGATACCAGGAAGAATTTTTCAAAGTTTCATTTTTTATATCTGAATGTTTTTATGAGTGAAAATATTTGCAAATGTCTGGGGATACCACAGGCGTTTGCCTGGCAGTGGGAGCGGATTTCTGTACGTAAAGTAAAAGTATTTTTGAAGGAGCTGACGATTGCCATGGAGAATTTGGAAGGAATGGATTCAGAGTATTGGAAAACGGAGGCTGCTTTTCTGGCGATGAAGCATTTCTCGTCGGAAATTTATGAGGAACTTTCATTTCAGGAAGATTTTATTGAAGAATTGCGTTTTGGGTGTCCATGGGGAAGCGAGAGATATAATTTGATGGAGCTGTTTGCATTGAGACGTTGGAATGATGCAGGAAAGGAAGGGGGACTGAGCCTGGAACAAACGCGGCAGATATTTATGGATGATTCAGAAATGGCCAGAGAGAATCGCCAAAAGTTATGTCTGCTGTGTTCGATGGATTATAATATTTACGTGATGAATGAAGAAAAGCAGGAAAATCGGCAGCTGGAGGCGGAAAAAGGAGGTTCTCTTGGGGAAAAACGGTTGGAGCACCGGTATACGATGGAAACGTGGCAGGCTGAGCAGCTGAATCGGAATGAGAAGGTCAGCCGGTTGATCGTAAATCTTTATGCCAATGGAAGGTCGGAACTGACAGATGCTGAGAAAAATGCAGAAGATTTTATTCGTGAGGTGTTGATGAAAGAACCGGAACAGCAGGAGGAGGCGTGGAGAACATTTGGAGAAAGAACATTTCAGGAGGAGTATGAGAAGGAAGATAACGGAACGATCTTCCGATGGGGCGGAAACCACTGGATCGAGCTGGCCCAGGCATTGTGTTTGTTTATGAAGAGAAAGCCTCAGGGAAAGGCAGAGGCGGGAATCTGGCTGAAATTCAATGATTTTTGTTGCCGGAAAGGTCGATTGGAGAACCAGATCACACCAGAATATATCCGTTGGTGCAATTACATAAAGCTGGATAAAAAGGAAGTATTTCTGGATGTAATACGCCGGTTCTGCGGGATGGAAGTGGTTGGAAATCTCAACACAGATAAAGAGTATATCAAATTTTTGAGAAATAGCTTCCGTTACGGATACTTTCATGGCTATTTTTCGGATTATGAAGACTGGAAATTGGAACTGCCAGAATGGAATCCGGAGATGACGGAATATGTGAAAGAAATTCTTCAAGGGAAAGCAAAGAAAACGGAACAGGAAGCGGTGTCTGGAATCTATGGAGAACTTGCCAGTGAAGAACTAAAGCTTGTGGGCGCCTTTTTAAAGAAAAATATTCAGGTGATCGAGGCTGCTCCAGAGGCACAGAAGCACCGGCATACGGTGAAGATGGAGACAAGGACCAGGTGGGAGTATTTAAATGAGGAAGCTTATCAGGAACTGGAACGGTTGGCTGATCGTGGTGTGACGGAAGCAGAGTACCGGAAAATCCTACAGGACGCCTATGGGGAGGGAAAGATTTCCCTTGCGGAAATGCGCCGCCTGCTTCAAAAATTTCAGAAATAATTGTTTTGAAAATTGTTCTATTTACTGGGTTGTTTAATAAATGGTGATATGATAAAATAAAACTCAGTGAAAAAACGAAGGAGTAAAGAAAATATGGAACCAAACAGTACATATGATCAGGAAATTGATTTAAAAGATCTGATGTTTGCGGTACTTTATAAGTGGCGCCCGGTAGTGATCGCTGCAGTTGTGATCGGTCTTTTATTAGGCGGCTTCAAGGCATTTTCTACTTATAAGAGCCAGAATGATCCGACTGTGATTACAGAGAAGGAAGCGGATTATCAGAAAGATCTGGAGATTTATGAGAAGAATAAATCGACCGGCGAGAGAGAAATTGACAATCTGTTAAATGATATTACAGAGCAGCAGATGTATTTAGAAAAATCGGTTCGCATGAATATGAGCCCTTACGATGTGTGGGAAGCAAAGATCGATCTGTTTGTGAAGACGGATTATGTGATCATGCCTGACATGGTATATCAGAATGTGGATTATACGGATACGATTTTACAGGCATATCAGTCTGCATTGACCAATACGGAGTTTTTACAGAAGGTAGCAAAAAAGGTCGGTACAGAACCGCGCTATTTGAAGGAACTGATCGATATTCAGGTAGATCAGAAGATTCTGTCTGTTAAGGTGAATTATACGGATGAGAAATCGGTAAAAGAGATCATGCAGTACGTCTTAAGTGGTGTGGATGATGCAAAGGCAAAGATTGAGGAGACCATTGGTGCCCACACGATCAGTGTTGTGGATGAAAGCGTAGGATCCAAGGTTGATCTGGAGTTAGCCGATGCACAGAAAGAAGAGAGTACCAGACTGGTTGATTTAAACACAAGCCTGGAAGAAAAGCAGGACGCTTTAGATGAATTGCAGGAGCCGAAAAAGATAGTAGATTCTACTTCAGCAGCAGCAAAGAGTGGTATCAAATATGGGATTCTTGGAGCGGTGCTGGGTGCATTTATGGCGATATTTTTCGTCTGCGTGGCATTTTTAATGACGGATGGCATCTATGCAGCAAAAGATTTAAGAAACCGTTACAAACTCCGTGTTCTTGGAACGTTACCGGCGAAGAAGGCAGGCGGTATTGATGCTTCTTTAAGAAAGATGGAAGGCCGTGCTTCTGAGGAAGATGACAAGACATACGGTCTGATCGCTGCCAATGTCCGTAGTTTCATGGGCGATGCCGGGAAGATCCTGGTGGCTGGCTGTGCTTCGGCAGACGCGTTTAACCGGGTTGCTGAGAAATTAGTAGCAGAGTTAGGCGATTGTCAGGTAGTGAAGGGCGGTAATCTGTTTGAGGATGCAGAAGCGTTAGAGAAGCTTTCTGATGCTGACGCAGTGGTATTTGTAGAGGAATGTAAGGTTTCCAAGTACAGCCAGGTAGAACTGGAGCTGGAGAAGGCGAAAGATCTCCAGAAGGAAGTGCTCGGCTGTGTGGTATTAGAATAATTGTAACTATGAAGGTACGGGATCGTTACGAACGATTCGTTATGTGCTGCCTCCGGGGAGGGCAAGAAAGCCTGCTTGGGGGCAGTTTCTGGATTTTGACATATATTATAGATAGAAAGCTTAAGCGTTGGGGGCGGATGCTCTGGATGGACCAGGAGCAGGACATATTGAACAGATACATGATTTTTACAGAAAAAGAGAGGACAGACAAATGTGTGGTATTGTAGGATATGTAGGTAGCGAGCAGGCAGCTCCGATTTTGCTGCATGGACTTTCTAAGCTGGAATACCGTGGTTATGATTCCGCGGGACTGGCAGTTCGTGATGGTGTAAAGAATGTGGAGATTGTAAAGGCAAAGGGACGTTTGAAGGTGCTTGCAGAGAAGACCAATGATGGAAAGGCTCTGGTAGGAACCTGTGGAATCGGCCATACCCGTTGGGCAACTCATGGTGAACCATCGGAGCTGAATGCCCATCCTCATTGCAGCGATGACGGGAATGTAGTAGCTGTCCACAACGGAATTATTGAAAATTATCAGGAACTGAAGGAGAAACTGTTAAAGCATGGCTATACCTTTTACTCCGCTACCGATACAGAGGTAGCAGTTAAGCTGATCGATTATTATTATAAAAAATACGCAGGAACTCCGGTGGATGCCATTAACCATGCCATGGTCCGGATCCGTGGTTCTTATGCACTGGCTGTGATGTTTAAGGATTATCCGGAGGAAATCTATGCAGCGCGGAAAGACAGCCCGATGATCATTGGCATCACGCATGGAGAAGATGGAAAAGAAGGTGCGGCTTATCTGGCATCTGACGTTCCGGCAATTTTAAATTATACCAGACATGTATATTATATCGGCAATATGGAGATGGCCCGCTTAAGAAAGGGAGAGGTGACCTTCTTTAACCTGGACGGTGATGAGATTGAAAAGGAACTGACAGAGGTAAAATGGGATGCAGAGGCGGCAGAGAAAGCCGGATTTGAGCATTTCATGATGAAAGAGATCCATGAGCAGCCGAAGGCAGTGGCAGACACCTTCCATTCAGTATTAAAGGACGGCAGGATCAATCTGGAAGAGATGGGATTGACGGAAGAGGCGATCAAGGAAATCTCCCAGATCGTGATCGTAGCCTGCGGCTCTGCTTATCACGTAGGTATGGTAACCCAGTATGTGATGGAAGATCTGGCACGGATACCGATTCGGGTGGAACTGGCATCGGAATTCCGTTACCGCAGACCGATTCTGACGAAGGATACGCTGGTGATCGTAGTCAGCCAGTCTGGTGAAACAGCTGATTCCCTGGCGGCTCTTCGTGAGGCGAAGAACCATGGTGTGAAGACCTTAGCCATTGTCAATGTAGTGGGAAGCTCTATTGCCAGAGAGGCGGATTATGTGTTCTACACACTGGCTGGTCCGGAGATTTCTGTGGCAACGACCAAGGCTTACAGTGCTCAGCTGATCGCAGGATATTGTCTGTCCATGGAATTTGGCCGTGTGAGAGGTCAGGTGGATCAGGAAGCTTATGATGAAATGTTAGCGGAACTGGAAACGATTCCGGATAAGATCACAAAGATATTAGAAGACCGGGAGCGGATCCAGTGGTTTGCTTCAAAGCAGGTGGCAGCGAAGAACATTTTCTTCATTGGCCGTGGGATTGACTATGCCATCAGCATGGAGGGAAGCTTGAAATTAAAGGAGATTTCCTATATTCATTCGGAGGCTTATGCGGCAGGTGAGCTGAAGCATGGAACGATTTCCCTGATCGAGGATGGAACGCTGGTGATCGGTGTGCTGACTCAGAGTGGATTGTATGAGAAAACCCTCAGTAATATGGTAGAGTGCAAGAGCCGTGGGGCATATCTCATGGGGCTGACCAGCTATGGCCATTACAATATTGAGGATACGGCAGATTTTACTATCTATGTACCGAAGACGGATGAGCATTTTGCAGCATCTTTAGCGGTAGTTCCGTTACAGCTGCTTGGTTATTATGTCAGTGTGGCAAAGGGACTGGATGTGGATAAGCCGAGAAACTTAGCGAAGAGCGTGACGGTAGAGTAAAGAAAATACAGAATTAAATGAAAGAAAAACCCCCGGATTCAAGTTTGTAACTATGTATGAATCCGGGGTTTTTGAATAAGCGAGTACGTTTGCAGAAAGCGAAAATTTTTATTGAGCTTTTAAGAAGGTTCATGAGAAGGTGCTGTTCAATTTTCGACTAATAAATTTTGCAGTTTTTTCACTGCATATCCAAGAATCTCTCCATGATCAAATGCCAGCCCATTTTCTGGATTCAGCAGAGTCAGATGCAGCGCAGGTGGAAGGAGTGAGGCAGCGCTTTCTGGATAGGTTTCCTGGAAGGTGAGATGGATGGTGGCTGGCTCTGTGGAAGATGTGTCCTTTAGATCCAGATTCCATTGTCCGTCTTTTTCTTTGGTCAGGAAGATCTGGAACCAGCGGGCGTCTTTTGCGTCATCGGCAGCTTTCACTTGAAGTTTGGAAGCGTCCAGAAGAGCAAGGTAGGCGCAGGAGATCACCCATCGTCTGGGATCGCGTCCTGGGGTACTGAAGGTACGGATCGGTTCCAGACAAGCGCAGTCAACACCGGTTTCTTCCAGAAGTTCCCGGCGGGCAGCCTGGTCTACGGACTCATCCGGGTTTACAAAGCCGCCAGGAAGTGCAAATTGATCCTTGTAGGGAGATTTGCCGCGGCGGATGAGAAGTACTTGGAGAGAGCCGTCCGAGAAACGTGAAAAAATCACCATGTCTGCCGTCACAGAGGGTTTTGCATATTTTGAATCATCATAGGTTTTTAAAAATGTCTGGTCTTCGTTGGATAAACTCATAAGCTTTCCAGCACTTCCTTTCTTTCTGGAATGGAGGTAGATGCTCCGTTGCGTGTGACGGAGATAGCGGAAGCCATAGAGGCTTCTTTCATGGCAGCCTGCACATCAGCACCTCTGGCGATGGCGGCGATGAAGTATCAGGTGTAGGTGTCTCCAGCAGCAGTCGTGTCTACAGCTTGAACTTTGAATGCGGACTGTTCGTGGTGAGTCTGATGATCCAGATAGATACTGCCAGCGGTTCCCATGGTGAGAAGAATGTGGCAGGACGGATATTTCTCTAAGAGAATGTCCGCGTAATCCTGCGGATTATGGGCGGTGACGTCAGAAAGATCTGCGGCCTCAATCTCATTTAACACCAGATAGGAGATTTTGGACAGATCAATCTCCTTTAACTGTTCTGTAATTGGAGATGGATTCAAAAAGATGGTCATACCCTTTTGGTAAGCCTGGTCTACCAGATAAGGCAGATTGTTGATCTCATTTTGCAGCAGCAGGATATCGCCCTGCTCAAAATGGGACAGGGTCTCGTCGATCTGTTCTCTGGAAATGGCCTGGTTGGCGCCGCCAAAGAGAATGATACAGTTCTGGCCTGTCTGAGATACCTGGATTAAGGCATGGCCGGTAGGCATATCCAGTGTTTTTAAGAAGTCTAAGCGTACCTGGCTGTCTTGTAAGGCGTCGGAAAGCATCTGACCGTCGTTGCCGATACAGCCTGCATGCCAGACATCAGCGCCTGCTTTTGCCAGGGCAATGGACTGGTTTAAGCCCTTTCCGCCGCAGAAAAAATTGAGATTTTTGGAAGAAATAGTTTCGCCTGGGCGTACAAAGTTGTCTACCTGGTATACTTTATCGATGTTTAAAGAACCAAAATTTAAGATTTTCATGTGTGTTTACCTCGTATATCAGAATTCTGGTTTTATTATAATTCATTTGCGGAAAAATGACTATGGGGAAAGTGAAAAGTCAAGACTTTACGAAATGATGTTTCAGGATTAAACTAAAGATAGTTCAGATCCTGATAGAAAAATATGGAAAAGGAAAGGAACGGTGTGTCGGATGGATGGTCTGGCAGATAGTTCCCAGGGAATAAGTATGGAAAGAAATGGAATCAAAAGTTCAGAAGAACTGCGTAGAAGCTTGCGTGCAGTTGACCGGAAAAGTTATCCGGCCTATAAATCGCTGGCAGGTGGCTATGATTTTGGCAGATACCAGTTATGGATCGACCATGTGCAGGGGGATCCATTTGCGTCCCCATCCAATGTGCATATTGAGATCAGTCAGAAAGTAGCGGGATTCCCGGAAGACTACCATAAGGCAGGTCCAGCAAGACGGGCACTTTCTGATTTCCTGATCCGCCAGTTTGCTGGTCAGGTGGAAACATATAATTTCAAAGCGAAAGGTTCTGGAAAAAGCGGTTTGATCACGATTACCAGATGTGGACAGGAAGTTCTGGAGCGTTCTGCCTGTGAGATGGATGAGAAACGGATCCAGATGCGGTTTTTTGTGGGATTTCCGGCTTTTGGGCGGACCATTCAGGCGGGAGAACTGGAGAAGATTTTATTTGAATTTCTTCCAGCCTGTGTGGAGAAAAGCCTGATTTACCGAAAACTGGACCCCAAAAAGGTGCAGCAGGCGGTGTGGTTAGCAGAGGATCAGGCGATGCTGCGGCAGATCTTGATCACGCGTTTCCCCGCCTCCAGCGCAAAAACGCGCAGAAGCGCCGTATCCGCCTTCACGACGGAGATGCGCTTGTAGCTGCCGCTGTGCAGCTGCTCATCCTCCGGAAAATCCAGCGTAAAGGCATTGTGCGTCGGC
>ERZ836877.4606-NODE-4606-length-13946-cov-3.147290_pt1 | contig 13946 bp, 12 predicted proteins | sample MGYA00519469_ERZ836877 | MGnify/ENA primary metagenome ERZ836877 (study PRJEB31850, sample SAMEA3708809) | human gut metagenome | biome: human gut; feature: human-associated habitat; material: faeces | place: China | collected 2014 ... | reverse complement strand
AGATTATAGAGCGTAGGCATCATTGCTCTGCATGCTTACACACCACTTCTACACGCTGTCAAAACCGGTCATCCCCGTTATATGACATTACGATTTGGCGTATATCAATTACAAAGTTAACATTCCCCGTGGTATTATGCAACTGCGGGGAATGTTATTTAAGTTTATTTAATATCGTTGTTTCCGAGGCGTAGCTATACGCGTCTATATTCCCGTGTTATATGGGAAAGATGGCTGTCAACGACCCACTTCGTCGAGAATGGCTTTTTTGAAGGCATTGTGGTCGCGGAGGTCAGGACGGCCGGCGGCATTACCTTTGCGGTCCACAAGGATATAGTAGGGGATACCGTCCACATTAAACTGCTTGCGCAGTGCAGCTATCTGCTTGTCGCTGACACGGTAATGAATACCGCGGATATCCTTTATCTTGGCGGCGTACTGGTCGATAGGCGATGATTCGTCGGCGATGTAGATCCATACAATATCATCGCTTGAGAGGTCGCCGCTCTTCTCCGGTTCGTTGTTGGCGAGGGCAGCGCGGCATGGACCACACCACGTATTCCAGAGGTCAACCATCACCACTTTGCCCCGGTGTGGTGCAAGGATCGCATCAAGGAGTTTGTTGTCTGGCACATCTGGAGCAGGGGTTATGAGATCGTAGTTTATGGCGGCAAAGCGTTTTTTTGCCGCCTCGGCCACGGCAATGATCTCGTCGGCCATCGGGGAACATAATGTGCGGAGCGAATCAAGCGAGGCGGGGTCAGTCATTCCCTTGGTGTCGGCTTCCCGGTAGGCTTTGATATAAAGCCGTGCCATGTCAAGCACACCTGTATCAACACCGGCTTCTTTCCAGAATTGAGTGTTCGTCAGGCCGGTAACCGATCTTGACAGCAAAATATCGGTATCGTTAAAATCAATAAGTGCGGCTATGGCCCTGATGTTTTCTGATGACAGTTTTACCGGAATTTCCTTGTCGATATCCTCCGGCCTGCGATTGTTCACATATTCGTAATTACACAGCAGCGTGCCTTTGGCGTTTGCTGCGGCGCATGCTGTCTCTACCTTGAGGTCGTTGAGCAGTTTGTCACGGGTTGCGGTTGAGAGGCTTGTATCGGCTTCGATAGAGTCTTTCACGGCGTTGTACTGGGCGATCAGATAGTCGGTATAGGCGTTCCCGTCCATGTGGTAGTCGCCGAAATTGCCGGTAAAGGTCTGCAGCACCTGAGAGCTTTTGTAATGGCAGATATTGGGGTAGACGCTGTTGGCGCGCGACATGATCATACCGCTTGCATCAGGCTCCGTCTCGTCGCGAGATGCCATGTTGAGCATGCCTGAGAAATGGGAGTTGAGGTAGATGTCTACAGTTTCCCCGGGGGTGACTGTCGTAGCGCCGGAGGGGAGTGTGGCGATCGATTCAGATGATTTGTAGATGAAGAATTGTGCCGGAGAAGAGAGTGCTACTTTCATTTCGGCGATACCGGTAGAATCGATCAGGGCATGATTGTTTTCCATAGAGGTTACCTGACCGTGCAGAGTATTGACCCCCCAACTCAGTTTGTCTCCCATTTCGGGGCGATAGCCCATTACATGCACGCGCACTGTGGTGGTGTCAAACTTAAATTCCATAGAGGGGAACATGCCGTCAGGATCAATGTCGCGCAGCTTGGCCGGCATGTCGGCCATGTACATGTCGGGGTTATCGGTTCCGGTGAGGTCGATGTCCCATATCGCCCAACCGTCGGGTGTGTCTTCTGTAAAATCTATACAGTTGGCAGTGGAGGGGATAGGGGGGAAGTTCATGGTGAAGCGAAGCACACCCGATTCGGGCATCGTTATCTGTTCATCGGGGGTGATCCCGTCAAAGAATATGACGGATATTTGTTGCCGTTGGCTACAATGGCGCTTGAGCTGGAGAGACGTACCCACCATCCCGGACGGAAATGGATCACTCCGTACAGAGTGGTCGACGAGTCTGTCAGCTCAATCTTGTCAAACGAGAGATTGGTGGTGTTGCTGCTGCCGATGAACGGCTTGTCGATTGTGCCGCGGTTGTTAAACTGCGAGCATGCTGAGATCCACAACATCAACGTTGCTGCGAATGCGAGGGTGATACTCTGCCTCATAATGTGACGGTATATTACGATGCGCTGTAAAGATAGCGGAAATATGTGTTTTGATCTTTATAATTGTTCTTCATGGATCTACCCCCCGGAGTTTTATTTGCCTTTCGAGGGCTTATTGGAGGTACCGGCTATCTGTTCGGCAAATTTGTTCGGAAACGACAGTTTCACCGGTGGCCGGCTCAGCGCATAGGCGATGAAACCTATACCCATTAATATAAAGGGTATGGAGAGCCATTGCCCCATATTCAATGTCATGCCCACTTCAAATTCCTCCTGCGGATTTTTCACAAATTCGATAAGGAATCTGCTTGTAAAAAGCACAACGAAAAACACTCCGAACAATAGGCCCGGGCGTTTTTCCGCGTTTTTCTTCCAGTACATCCACATCAGCAGGGCGAAAAGCGCGAGATAGCATCCGGCTTCATAGAGCTGGGTGGGATGCGACGGTAGCGAGAAGACCGGTTCCGCGCCGTTGATCCACCCGTGAATGTTGGTAATGAACCTGAATCCCCACGGCAGATCGGTCGGATGGCCGTATATCTCATGGTTCATAAGATTGCCTATGCGTATGAGCGCACCCACGAGTGCGATGGGGATGACAAGGCGGTCGAATGTCCAAAAGGGACTTTTCTTGGTCACGAATATGGAGAACAGGATAATGGCTATCATTATGCCTATGGTTCCGCCGTGGCTCGCCAGACCGCCTTCCCACGTGTATAATATTTCTATGGGATGTTGCGAATAATAGTCCCACGCATAGAAAAACACATGTCCCAGGCGTGCTCCTACGATAGTCGCGATCACAACGTATACCAGTAGTGAGCCGAGCCATTTTTCGGGAGCGCCTTCGTGTCGGAAGATCCTGGCCATGATCATATAGCCCAGGTAGAAGCCGATGACAAACATCAATCCGTACCATCTTATTGTGACGGGATGTCCGATCAGTATGGGGTTTGCCGTCCAGGTTATAAAGTCAAGCATTGTGCGGTTGGTATATTTAGAAAAGGGATCGTAGTCTGAAAGTTTCGGACTACGATCCTCTCTTTATTAATATTCAGTTTGTTTTTGCCGGTCAGCAGGGTTTGCCGTTGACGATGGCTTCGGTATCGCGTGCGATCATGAGCTCCTCGTCGGTAGGCACTACCACAACTTTCACTTTCGAGGCTTCAGACGAGATTACAGTTTCCGTACCTCTTGTGGCGGAATTCACCTCCTTGTCAATATCTACTCCCATGAAGCTGAGCGGGGCGCATACCCGGGCGCGCAGATCGGCCTGGTTCTCGCCTACACCTCCGGTAAACACTATAATGTCCACGCCACCCATTTCGGCCGCATATGCGCCGATGTATTTGGTAATGCGTTGTTCATACATGTCAAGTGCCAGAGCGGCCTGTTTGTTGCCGGCCTTTACAGCGGCGTCTATCTCACGCATATCCGACGACAGCTCGCTGATGCCGAGTATGCCGCTTTCCTTATTGATGATTTTCTGCAGTTCGTCTACCGAGAGATTGTGCTTCTTCATCAGGTAAGTTATGGCACCGGGATCCACATCTCCTACGCGTGTGCCCATCATAAGGCCTTCTGTAGGGGTAAGACCCATCGATGTGTCTACGCTTTTTCCGTAGAGCACGGCTGTTATCGAGCCTCCGTTACCCACGTGGCATGTGATGATTTTCTGTGTGGCGATGTCTACACCTAGTATCTCGCATACGCGTGCCGATACGTAACGGTGGCTTGTGCCGTGGAATCCGTAACGTCTCACCCCGTCCTCCTTATAGAAACGGTAGGGGAGGGGGTACATATATGATTTAGCAGGCATTGTCTGGTGGAATGCGGTGTCGAACACACCCACCTGTTTGATGCCGGGCAGAATTTCCTCCACAGCCTCGATGCCAGTTACATTCGCGGGATTATGCAGGGGCGCCAGATCGTAGCAGTCCTTTACCTGCTGCAGCACCTCATCTGTCAGCAACACGCTCTTGCTGAACTTTTCCGCACCGTGGACAACGCGGTGACCCACAGCGTCGATCTCGCTGTATGATTTTATGCATCCCACCTCGGGGTCGGTCAGTATGTCGAGCACGGCTTTCACCGCTCCCTTGTGATCCACGAGGCCGAGTTCCTTTATGGCTTTGCTGCCGTCTGAGAGTTTGTATTTCAGGAATCCGTCATGCAGGCCGATTTTTTCAACTCCTCCCTCTGCCATCACACGGTTGTCGGAGGTATCTATGAGTTTGTATTTAACAGAGCTGCTTCCGCAGTTAAGAACGAGGATTTTCATGTTTATTATATTTAAGAATTCAATCGTGGATAGCCTGGTTTGCGGTCATGATGATAGTCTTGTATATATCGTCTGCCACACAACCTCTTGAAAGATCACTCACTGGGGCTGCAAGACCCTGGAGAAGCGGGCCTACCGCCTCGGCACCCGCTATTCTCTGCACGAGTTTATAGGCGATGTTTCCAACTTCAAGCGACGGGAAAACAAGCACATTGGCATGTCCGGCAATATCGCTGTGCGGAGCCTTGAGGGCTGCCACTACAGGTACTATGGCTGCGTCTGTCTGGAGCTCTCCGTCCAGATGCAGCTCCGGAGCCATTTCATGTGCCAGACGGGTGGCCTCCACCACTTTGTCTACCCTTTCATGTTTGGCGCTTCCTTTGGTAGAGAATGACAGTATGGCGACTTTGGGGTCTATTCCCGCTACTTCGCGTGCTGTGGTTGCGGAGCATACCGCTATCTGGGCGAGCTGGCGCGCGTCGGGATCAGGCACAACCGCACAGTCGGCGAATATCATCAGGCCGTCTGTCCCGTAAGGGCTGTTTTCCGGCAGAAGCATTATGAATGCGCCTGAAACAGTATCGATGCCGGGCGCTGTCTTGATCACCTGGAAAGCAGCGCGGAGCACATCGCCGGTTGTATGTATGGCTCCGGATACGAGGCCGTCGGCATCGCCGGCTTTTACCATCAGGGAGCCGAAGTATAGTTCGTTTGCAGTGAATCGGCGTGCATCCTCCATTGTGATCCCCTTCTTTTTTCTGAGTTCGAAAAACAGGGGAGCATAGCGGTCGATGTTCTTTTCATCCAGAGGATCAATGACGGTGGCTCTTGAAATGTTTCCGAGTCCGAGTTCTTTTGCTTTCGCTTCCACTTCGGCAGGGTTGCCAAGCAGGATTATGTCTGCCAGTTCGTCGGCAATAATTCTGTCGGCGGCAGTTAGATTGCGTTCTTCGGTACCTTCGGGAAGTACTATGCGTCGGCGGTTAGCTTTCGCGCGAAGTGTCAGTCGTTCAAAAAGTTTCATTTCATTCCGGTTGTTTATCGGTTTGTCTTCGGTTGTCGAATCGGGCATTATCCTGCGGTTAGCTTTCGTGCAGGGGGGAATACATACCCCGGAGGGGGAGGTTTGTGGTGCAAAATTAACAAAAATGTGAGAAACGCGGATAATAAATGCATTCAAAAAAAGCTCGGAAATTGTTCGGGAAAAGCGTTAACTTTGCAGAAAAGATTGAGAATATGCCTTTAGAAAACTTCGGTACTACTGTTGCCGCAGTAGAATTGCTCGCGCCGGCGCGTAATGCCTCCACTGCGATTGCCGCCATCGATCATGGCGCGGACGCCGTATACATGGGCGCATCCGGGCATGGTGCCCGTAGCCAGGCTTCCAATTCCATAGAAGATGTGAGGCGTGTGGTCTGTTATGCCCATAAGTTCGGTGTAAGGGTGTACGTGACTGTCAACACCATTGTGTATGACAATGAGATAAAAGAGGTGGAAAGTCTCATCGGCGAATTGTGGCGTCTCGGTGTGGATGCGCTTATCGTGCAGGATATGGGCATCCTGCGCATGAATATCCCCCCTATACCCCTTCATGCATCCACCCAATGCGACATCCGCACACCTGAAAAAGCCCGTTTCCTTGAAGATGCGGGCTTCTCGCAGCTCGTATTGCCCAGAGAGCTATCTCTTGAGGAGATACGCTCTTTCCGTGCAGCTACCACTGTACCCCTTGAGGCGTTTGTTCACGGGGCGCTCTGTGTGAGTTACAGCGGCGACTGCCAGGCCAGCTTCGTCCTCACAGGTAGAAGTGCCAACCGTGGGGAATGTGCGCAGATATGCCGTTACAAATATGATCTGGAGGATGCGGAGGGGGCGAAGATACTCCGGGGAAAGCATCTGCTGTCATTAAAAGACATGAACCGCATTGACAGCCTGGGAGACATGCTCGACGCCGGTATCACCTCGTTCAAGATCGAGGGGCGCCTTAAGGATGAGGCGTATGTGAAGAATGTGGTCGCCGCTTACAGCGAGGCGCTTGACAGGGCGATCCTGGCTTCCGGCGGAAAGTTCCGCCGCGCTTCGAGAGGACATGCCCGTCCATCATTCAGACCCGATGTAAGAAAGAGTTTCAACCGTGGTTTTACCTCATATTTCCTGCAGGCTCCTGCCGGAGCGCCCGCGAGGATGGCATCGTTTGATACTCCCAAGTGGATAGGGGAGGAGGTAGGCATCGTTGTGCGCCAGCCATCTCCGCGTCAGCTTGTCGTCAGGCGGAACACGACGTTGAACAACGGCGACGGCATCGGATGTTTCAACGAGGCGGGTGAGTACTGCGGTGTGCGTGTCAACCGCGTGGAAGGAAACACTCTGTATCTTGCCTCAGATATATCCGTGCCTGCGGGGACGGTGCTGTACCGTAACTCCGACCGCAACTGGAGCAAATTGATCGACCAGTCTGAGGGTGGAAGGAAAATCGGCATAGCGATGCGTCTGCGCGGCATCGCAGACCGCATTGCGCTTGAGATTACCGATGAAGAGGGGCTCACAGTGACTCATGCTTGTGAATGCGATTTCCAGATAGCGCGCACGCCGCAGGAGGATGCACGCAGGCGCACGCTGTCAAAGCTCGGTGATACACATTTCGAACTTCTGGAGCTGCATGATTCTCTTGGCGACAGATTTGTGCCGTCGTCAGTGCTGGCTTCTTTGCGACGGGAGGCAGTATCATTGCTTGAAAATACATGTGCCGCCAGATACACCACCGGATACCGTCGCGCCCCGGCTCCCGGTAGCGGTTTATTGCCGTCATCTGCAAAGCTGACACGGCACGACAATATCGCCAATTCGCTCGCGCAGGACTTTTATCGCGAACATCTTGTTTCTCAGGAACCGATACCTTCCGCTCTTGAGGTTTCACCCGATGCCGTGAAGTCAGACACCAGGGTGATGCAGACGCGCTATTGCATCCGGCGTGAACTCGGTGCTTGCCTGAAGACTTCTTCGGCAGGCAAATTGCCGGCGAAACTTTACCTTACCTCCGGCGCTACACGCTTCCGCCTCGAATTCGATTGCCGCAATTGCCGCATGAATGTGCATCTTGACAGATAATTTACAAATAATAGCATTTAAAAACCGGTGACACGCGGAATTTTCGAGTGTCACCGGTTTTGTTATAATGTGTTATAGGGCTTGCTGTTGTATCAGTCGGGCAGGATTTCGTAGCCGGTGGCCTCGAGGAAATAGAAAGAGAGATAGGGCTTGCCTTCGATAGAGTCGCGTTCGGCGATGCGCGCGCGGTAGTCGGCCACACGCTCGCTGAGGGTGGCGAGATCCTGCTGTCCGTGGGCGGCGCGCTCGGTCTCGCAACCTATTTCCGGCTGTGCGGCTACACCCTCGCCGTTGTTTGCGGAATTGGCGATCTCCTCTCCCATCTGTCCCATTTGTTGAAGATATGCCTCGTCGATACGCTCCTCATGGAATATTCCCGTTACTTTTATAGGGTGGTGTATGGCCTCTCCTGAAAACGGTGCGTCCATACCGGGGAAAGCCTCGCAGCGAAGAAGCATGTTGTCGGCATTGCCCTGTACGAAAGCTTTGCGGCCACCATGTTTGCACAGATGGGAGCAGATACCCTCCAGAGTGACTGTCTGATCCACATATTTGTCGGGGTTGGTCAGTACTTCGTCGACGGTTATAGCCGCAGTGTCTTCGGCGTCGTTTCCTGTGTTCTGGTTTTTGTTTGAGCTATTGCATGAAGTGGCTACGAGTGCAAGTACGAGTGTAGCCAGCAGAAAGATTGTTTTTTTCATTGTTCTGTTTTTTATAGTTTGATGTTATTGATGTCTGATTACAAGAATCGGCACGAATATGAAGATGCCGAAGAGGAGCGTGAGAACCACATTGGCCACAAGGCATCCGGTCTTCCGTTTACGCAGACGGAAAGCTACGATGGCAGCCAGCAGCGCGTTGAGGAAGATGGCGTGCCATGAGAAGTTGCCTGCGCGGGGATAAACATACAGGTCGGTGTCGCTTGTAAAACTCGTTGTGAACGGGAATATCCATTTTTCGATCTTATCGCGTGCTCCGGTAGGATATGTGTAGCGGTATTCACCCAGGAGTTTGTTGCCGTTCTGGGCGTCAAGCGCGGTCCACACAATTTCTTTGTCTCCGCAGTTCTTGATAGTGCAGCTGAAGAGACTTTTGATTATGGTGAGACGCTGGTGCTCCGGGTCGAAATTCACTCCGGGCAATTTTATCATCCGGTATGTGTCGCGTTCGAGCCCGTAGAGCGATCCGTCTTCGCATGATACGAGACCGTAAAGCATGCGGTCGGCGTTTTCTGTCACAAATACATGCACAGGTTTTGCCCCCTCAGGAAGCTCTATGCGTGCCATACTCGGACGTCCTACCTGCATCTTGAGATGATACAGGTTGTTGTCGGCATCGATGATCAGATAGCCGTTGTCGTATGCCTTGCGCGTGGTGATGTTTGCCATCGCTTCTTTGGCAGGAAAGCTGAATCCCTTCTCGGCAAACATCTTTGCGAAGCGGCGGGTCTTTACATCGTCTGTGGAGTTGGTCTCCATATCGATGATCTCCACACCGTCGTGCATTGTGAGCGCCACTTTGGGATCTTCAAGTTCGAAACGTGCCGGCATGGACTCCATCAGCGGGTATATCGTGGGTACCGAGCGGTTTATGTCGCGCGGGAAGGAAGCGAACACCCACCGGTTGCGGCGTATGTTCTGCATCGACATCTCGATCCCTTTCAGTGAATCGGGCATAAGTCCCTTTGATGCCAGTTGGTTGACATACATTTCGGGAAGGAGCGAATCACGCTGGTCGCGGGTGTAATGCCCCGACGATGTGTCTGTAGCCGGATCGTAGTCGAAGATCTCGGGATCCTCATGTCCGTTTTCGGAAGGTATGCTCACGATAAACCTGTCATTTATGGGAGACCATGACACGAACGGATCGGCGATATTCTGCGGAAAGCACAGCGAGAGAAGCCAGGGAAGCACCCAGCTGAGGACAGCTGTGGCCAGAAGGGTTACCAGTATATAATAGAAACGTTTCATAATCAGTCTTGCAGGCCCTCCTTGAACCTTGCTATGGAACCGAACGACAGTACGGCCAGTATCAGTATCAGAATTATTATCACTATGATCATACTGTTGTATGCAGCCATTACCCCGGGCTGCAGGAACATAACCATTATAAGGGCGATACCTAGAAGCGACAGAATAACGCGGGTGTACCATGTGCCCTCCAGACACACTGCCGACACACACAGATATGCGCAGATCCCTGCGAGATACCACGGAAGCATAGTCAGCAGCACGCGCCACACCATCTCCCCGGGCAGTATGGTCGCGTCGTAAACCGCTATCACAATAGCCTGCAGAACAAATATCACAAGCAGCTGTATGGTGCCGGTGGCAAGCATCAGCGATACCAGGCGCGAATGAGGATACGGCAGATGCAGGGTCAGTTTCAGGCGCTTGTGCGACATTTCAGGTGCCATCTGCGCTATGCCGAGCGCCATTCCGATTATCAGCGGAAGATATTTTACCGGATCCACGAATGAACTGTCCTTGAGGATCATCCCAAGCCAGAGGATATTCACGCCGTTTGCCGAAATATGGGAGTTCATAGTCAGTATCACATAGCCGGCTACAAGCAGCGATACGATTAGGGCTACGAAAAACACACGTCGTGTCTTGAGCCATTCTTTGAATAACAATGCGCTGTACATCATTTAATATTTACCGGTTAGACCTATGAATGCATCTTCGAGCGACATTTCGCGCCGCTTCATGTTTGACGGGCTGATGCCGTGGCTTTCAAGCACCTGTGCCACATGTTCACGGGGCTTGAAGGTATAAAGCTCCACTTCGTTGCGTATCAGCGAGGGGTTGACTATACCGCTCGCTTCGTCGAACTCCGGCAACTTATCGGTGTCGCAGGTGAATGTATAGCATGTGAAATCGCGCAGCAGGTCGGCCACGGATGTCTGGGTAAGGATCTTTCCGTAGTCGAGTATGATACAGTCGTCGATCAGGCGCTCCAGGTCCTGTATTATATGTGAGGTCATGAACACGGTCTTCTCCTCCGCCTTTGCGAATTCATGCAGATAATCCACGAACAGGCGCCGGTACCCGGGGTCAAGTCCGAGGGAGAAGTCATCGAGCACGAGCAGGTCTGCGTTCTGGGCCAGGATAAGGCCGAGCGCTACCTGCGAGCGCTGTCCGCACGACATGGTGGATATACGCTGGTTGGGAGATACATGGAGTTTGTTCATGAGTTCATAATATGCGTCCTTGTTCCATTTCGGATAGAAACGGGAATAGAAGCGCTCGATCTGCTCGATGGTCATGAACGAATACTGGATATGTCCTTCGATGAGCAGTGCTATGCGCGCACGTGTCTCCGGACGCATTTCCGTGATCGGTTCGCCGAATATGCGGCATTCGCCCGACTGCGGACGAAGGTAACCCATCAGAATGTTGATTGTGGTGGTTTTGCCGGTTCCGTTCTTTCCCAGTAGTCCGAGTATGCGTCCTTTGGGTACATCGAAATTCAGGTCGCTGTAGATCAGTCGCCCTTTCCCGTAGCGCTGGGTTAGATTTTTAACCGATATTACCGTTTGGTTGTCAGTCATTTTAGTGTTTGTATATCTCGATATTGTGATAGTTAGAATATAAGCGATGCTGTCACCGCTGCTTTCTGGCCCTGTGCCAGTCTGCGGAAATCCGTATAACTGTAGGAGGCTTCGAGGTTCAGGATCTTCCCTGCGATGTTTCTTGATATGCCTGCACGGGCGCTTATATTGCTTATGTCGGAGCTGAGCATATCGAAGTTTGATTTCACAGCCTGTCCTATCCCTTCCCCGGTATTGAGGTTGCCCCACACGGGTGTGCGGGCGGTGGCGGGGGAGAACGCTCCGTTCACACCGGTGGTTAACAGTGTGTTTGCGTTGGGGCGTATGGCGGCTGCGATGTCAAGCGATGCGGTGAAACGTCTTACCTGTAGTTTCCGCGCCGGATCTGTGAGGCTCTCCTTGTCGTTGTGGAACATTCCTGTCGGTGTGACAGTGATTGACAGGTTTCCGTCGGCACGCTGCCATTCCACCGGCACACACACGGTGGCTGAAAACATGTCGTGGCTGTAGTTGTTTCGGGAACCGATTTTCTCATATGAGTTTCCCAATGAGGCGCCGAACAGGTTTTCCTTGCTGCCGCGTGTGCTTGCGTCGGCTTTCAGTGTGGGGAGAAAGCTTATCGCCCGGTTGCAGCCTATGTGCCATGACACCGATGCCTGATAGATCTGAGTCGCTGTGGTGCCGAGTGTTATGTCGTTTATATCACGCAGGATCATCGACACATTGTTGCGGGTATAACTTATGCGGGCCGAGAGGCCGTCGCCATGCGAGGAGGGGAGCAGTGTTATCGCTCCCGAGTATGCCAGCAGATTGTGGCCGCTGCTGTTGCACAGGTTGTTGTCGAAGCGGTTGTAGACATTTCCCAAGCCGGCCAGCAGTCGTGTCATGATCGTATTGGCCGGGTTATAGTAATCTACATCGCAATTCTGGTGATATATGCGTATCGAAGCATCAAGCGCAAGCAGATATTTTGCAGACATGCTGTATGCCCCTCCTGCCGAGATGGTAAGATCCGATACAATGTCGCGCACACGCGGGTCATGTGAGCGATGGGCGGTTTCCGCGCGATATCCGGCCGAAATTCCCGCGGCCCAGGGGCCGTAACGGTGTGTCCAGCCTCCTCCGAAAGTGTAACGTTGCCGCGTGACATCTCCCCCCTTCGCATCGCCGAGCATGAAAGGAGCGAGAAGCCGGTAGTCTATACAGTCTGCATATCTGATATCCTTGCTCACACCCGATGTGAACGATGCGTTTCCCCACACGGTGGATCTGGAGGATAGCGGATAATAGGATTCCGCTTCGAGACGGTAGAGATTGTGTCCTTTCCCCTCCTGTACCATAAATGGGGTGGACTGTCCGGAGTAATCGAACGTAGCCCTCACCTGCGACACTGCGATCGTGTCGAGCCATGACATTGTGGCCGGGCCGGCTGTGTAATACTGTCGCTGTAATGAACCGGCAGGCGAATGCATGTCGGCAAATGTTTGCAGTAACGTATTGTCTGGCTCAGTATCAGAAGCCTTGGCGGCAGTATTGGATACAGCCGCCAAGGCTGGTACAAGCAGTATGCTGATTACAACTTTCGTCAGATGCATGTTTTATTTGGCGCTGACAACTTCAAAGTCGTTGGCTGAATCGTCGGTATCCATCAGGATCACATTTCCTGCGGGGGAGTTTCCGGCCTGGCGGCGACGGAATTTCTTGCCCGTGCGGTTTGCAACCGTATTTTCTACGGCGATAGAGGCATAGCTCTTGTCGATTGAGGGTGCGAGGGATGCCATTTTGAAATCCTGTGCTACGCAGAGGTTCACGCCGTCGAGGACCCATGAATTGGGGATGATATACGCTTTGTTGCCGTTCATCTCCTTGCCGGTGCTTGACAGATAGGTGTAGTCTCCGTTATATTCGGCGAGGAATTTCTCAGCTGTCATCCCTTCGGGCATGCGCACCAGGGCGTAAGATTTGTTGCACTGTTGGTTGGGAAGCCAGATGGTGGCAGAGTAGCTGAACCACTTGTCGAGGTTGGGCACATCGGGATTGTCGGTGTCGCGCACGCTGCCGGTGGTCACTTCGTCATACCATTCGAAGTCGGCGTCGCGGTGGTCAAGGGCATTGCTTACCTGCTCGGTCCAGTCGATTGCCTGGTCAACGATTTTGATGGACTGTCCGGGCTGGATGGGAACATCCGTGCCGTTGCCGGGGATCACATAGATGGTCTGGGCGGTGAAGTTGTTCTCTGGCTTGTTTGCCTCTGTCAGCACTGTTATGGATGTAGCATTGGTGAATTTGCTTTCACAGAGTGCCAGACCGTCGGCATAGATCACTTCGTCGGTATTGTTGTAGATACGGAAGAAGGAGTCGTACAGGGCGCCTTTGCCGGTGGCATTGAGTGATCCTGAAACGTAGATTTCGCTGAACACGAGTGAGTTGTCAGGATTGAAGAAATACCAGTCGAGGGCTATGGAGCGGGTGTTCTCGTTTATTACCACATTCTGTGCCACCGCTCTCAGTGATTTTTCTGTCAAGGTGCCGTTGTCGGTATAGCTGGCTTTGGCTGTGGCGTCCACGTTATATGTTCCGGCTGTCAGCTGCAGGTTGTCTGTGCTTGTGACTGTAGTTACCGCGCCGGTGTTGATCTCTGTGAAATTGATTGTATGCGACTCTATTGTGCAGCCGTCGGGTACTTTATCGGTGAATGTCACTGAATAGACCGGTGTCACGTCGTCTTCTTCCGAGCATGCGGAAAATCCGGCGGCAAGCACCGAGCATACTAACAGATTTCTGAAAAATACTTTGTTAAGATACATGATTGTATAGTTTTATGGTGATATTCGTAGGGTGGTCAGATTCTCAAATTGAGTTCCATTCCGAAGTATGGCGA
>ERZ836877.4605-NODE-4605-length-13946-cov-3.610611_pt1 | contig 13946 bp, 9 predicted proteins | sample MGYA00519469_ERZ836877 | MGnify/ENA primary metagenome ERZ836877 (study PRJEB31850, sample SAMEA3708809) | human gut metagenome | biome: human gut; feature: human-associated habitat; material: faeces | place: China | collected 2014 ... | reverse complement strand
TTAGTACATGGAATAAAGAAGGTGATTTACACGATGAGGGGTGTCCATATCATGTGGATTACAAGGGAAAGCGAGGAAGAGCTAAATTAAAAGCATATTATGAAGGAATACAATTAGATGATGATACTATTTTAAAACGTTTGCAATGGAAAATGGAACGGCTATTAAAAATACATGATGAAAATGAAATAGAACATCCTCGGAATGGAAGTGCTAAAATTACAAATACGGGAGAAGGAACAGTAGATGTTTCAGTAGAAGATGAAAATGGTGAGAAAAGTGGAAACGCACCTAATTTGAAATATGAAGACGCTAACTTTATTATCAAGGATGATGAAGGATGTATGAAGTCGGTATTTGGTGTGATTGATAATGTACAATTGAGGTCGGAAAAGTCGGGAGCAACATATGCGTATTTTAATCTTAAGACAAATCATTCAGTAGTTAATATTTATTTTCCGGAAGCTTTTTACAGTAATGAAGAAGCAAATGGCGTGGAGGAATTTGAAGTTTATATAAATCGAGTGAAGAAGATGGTGGAGACAAAAACAGAAGATGTGATGGTAATAGCATATGGAGATATAAGAGTGAAAAAGAAAATGGGTGTTAATGTTAATATTATTTCTCCCAAAAGAATTCTTGTAAATAATAAAACGTATTTTAGTATTGTAAGACAGGATATTTAGAAAAATTAATATTTTTGCTGAAGAGGTGATTGATAAAGAGAAGTCAATATTTCAAGGGTAGTAAGAAATGACGTAGATAGTAGCGATGTTTGAAAATATATACCTTGTGGCAAGATTTTATAAGTATCTAATATGGTAATGTGAAAAAGAAACTATGGTAATCTTTGTCTGCGTGAAAGATTTAGTAAATACTTAAAAAACTTGGTATTTACCTGTTCAGACGGTTCGCCAGTTTATTATTACAACGTCAATAGTGCAATCAACGACTATGTAGCAAAAATAAATGTAATAGAGATTGAACTGGCAAAAGAAGAAAAGAAAAAAGAAGAAGTAGCCGAACTGAAAATATTGGCTTAAACTTGGAGTAAAAATGGAGTAAATCAGAAGATAGATAGCGAAAAACAGCGTAAAATCAATGTTTTCAAGTGGATATAAATATTGTAATGAAATAATTAAAAAACGAGAAATGGCGCAGATGGTAGAGATATTGTCTGCGTTATTTTTGTTGTTTAAGTTTATGATTTCATAGTTCTTAACATAATATTGATACGTAAAAACACGTTGACACACGTATTTTTACGTAGTAAAATATAAATATGATAAGACAGTAATTGTTCCTTATCACTCCAAGGACTTGAAAAAAGGATTGGAGCAGGCAATACTTAAACAGGCAGGGCTTAGATAGTCCTGTCGCTTGAAAGAGAGGTTATTTGATGAAGAATAGATTATTTTATCCAGCTGTTTTTCATAAAGCAGAAGAAGGCGGTTTCTGGGTTAGCTTTCCAGATTTTCCTGAATGCATGACACAGGGCGATAGCATGGATGAAGCATATGAAATGGCGATAGATGCATTAGGTTTGTCATTGTCCAGTATAGAAGATGAAGGAACTGATATCCCAAAAGCATCAGAATTTGAAACGGTGGATCCTGAAGATGGGATTTTGGTAATTATAGAATTTGATATGGCAGAGTATCGGAGAAAGCACAGATCAAAGGCTGTAAAAAAGACGCTCAGTATTCCAGAATGGTTAAATGAAGCGGCTATTCGAGAGAATCTTAATTTCTCTCAGATTCTTCAAGAAGCGCTTATGATGAAATTAGGAGTAAATGGAAGACAGCGGTAATATGTCTAAAAATTGTTCCTAATCCCTTTGTGTATTATCAAATCCTTGGATGTTCCACAAGATCAAATGCAGAGTTATGAATCAGATAATCATAAGCAGCTGCAATCTCTTCCGGGGTATATGTGATATCATGCATGATCGCATATTTTACAGAATCTGCGAGCCCAAAGGTATAAAAGCGTGCAATCGTCTCGCGGCTGAGTATCTGGAGCTTCGCAGGTGATTTCAATGGATATTTGTTTAATAATCTAAGCAATGTATCATAAATAAATTGGAACATCAGATGATCGAAGGAGTTAGGACCTTCGATCAAATAAAGTCTCTTATAAAATTCTTTGTCTTTAGAAAGACAGGTGAAAAGAAGACGGAGAAGATCGTCTTCCATGTCATTTTCAATCAGTACCCGGATTTTATCTTTGATTTCTTTTTCGAAGATATATTCGAGAATTTCATATTTGTCCTGAAAATGTTTATAAAAAGTCGGACGGATTACATTAGCTCCGTCGGTAATCATCTTAACTGTAATCTTTTCAAAAGGCATCTTCATAATAAGTTCTTTGAAAGAGAGTGTCAGCAGGTCTTTTGTCAGTTCTTTTTTCTCTTCTGTCATTTGTTCAAATCCTTTCTACAATGGAAATATTATACCATAAAAAAGAGAATGTGATTAAAAAAGTTTCTAAGATTGATAGTTCTTTAACATGACTTTTCAAGAACATAGTGTTGAAATTTCTTGATATTTCGGCTACATTTCACATGATTTGTAGCCAAAAAAGAACAACAAAAAGAAAATGTTCAAACCACAGCACATTCAAAAAAATCTGAATCTTACATGAAAAAAAGGAAAATGCTAAAGTATGGAATAATAGCTTATACTTAAGAAAGGTTCCTTGAAAAGTAAGGAAAAGGTGAAAAAAATGGCAGGATTAAAATTTCAGGCAGAAAGAGCAGCATTTGGTTTGGCAGCAGATAAAGTACTTAAATATATGAACAAGACAGATGATAGAACGAAAGCACTTCTTAAGCTTGTAGATCTTACAGAAAATTTTGCAAAAGATCGTTTCCAGCCAGGGTCTTATGAAGCTGCAAGAAAGATGATTCAGGATCCGGACAACAAATGGGTTCAGTATCTGAACAGACTTTTTGATGAAGTAGATCCGCATGTCCTTAAGACAACAGCATTAAATCTTGGATTTGACGCAATGCTTTATGGAACAAAGTTAATGCACGAGTCACGTGAAAAATATCAGTGTAACATTCCATGGCTGATTCTGATGGACCCAACCAGCGCATGTAATCTGAAATGTACCGGATGCTGGGCAGCAGAGTACGGACATCTTTTGAATCTTTCTTTTGAAGATATGGATCGTGTGATCACACAGGGAAAAGAACTTGGAATTTATCTTTATATGCTGACAGGCGGAGAGCCTCTCGTGAGAAAGAAAGATGTCATCCGTTTGTGCGAGAAACACAACGACTGCGTATTCCACGCATTTACAAACGGAACACTTGTAGATGATGAGTTCTGCCAGGAGATGCAGCGTGTTGGTAATCTGTCATTGTCCATCAGTCTGGAAGGATACGAGGAAGTCAACGACGGACGCCGTGGAAAAGGCGTTTATCAGAAAGTTATGCATGCAATGGATCTTTTGAAAACATACGGCTTGATTTTTGGAACATCAATCTGCTATACACGCGCTAATATTGATACAGTAACATCCGACAAATTCCTTGATATGATTATTGAAAAAGGATGTCGTTATGCATGGTATTTCCACTACATGCCGGTTGGAAATGATGCAGCACTGGATCTGCTTCCAACAAAAGAGCAGAGAGAATACATGTATCACCGCATCCGTGAGATCCGTGGATTGACAGGTGGAAAACAGCTCTTTGCATTCGATTTCCAGAATGATGGAGAGTTTGTAGGAGGATGTATTGCCGGCGGAAGAAATTACTTCCATATTAATGCAAATGGAGATGCAGAGCCATGTGTATTTGTTCATTATTCAAGTGCAAATATTAAAGAAGTAAGCGTTCTTGATGCATTACGCCAGCCACTGTTTATGGCTTACCATAACAATCAGCCATTTAACAACAATCATCTGCGTCCGTGCCCAATGCTCGAAAACCCGGAAAAACTGCAGCAGATGGTACACGAAACCGGCGCAAAATCAACAGACCTACAGTCCCCGGAAAGTGTAGAACATCTCTGCGGAAAATGTGCGGATTATGCCTGTCAGTGGAAAGAAACCGCTGACAAACTCTGGATGGAGCATCCTCATGAACATAAAGGATACAGTAACTACAAGAAAAAATAAAAATTAAGTAAAAAAGTCCATAGACGCTCTCTTTTGTGTTAAAATAGGCGAGAGGATAACACAGGGAGAGAAGCCTATGGAACGTAAAGGAGAAGTTACGAAACGTCAACTGGCAGACAGTTTTAAGGAATTGATGCTGAAAGGACCTTTTGATAAAATTACCATTCGTATGATTACAGAGCAGGCGGGAGTGATTCGGCCTACTTTTTATAACTATTTTCAGGACAAATACGAAGTGATGGAGTGGCTTCTGGATGAAGAAGTTTTCAGCCGGTCTTTGCGATGCTGGAAGAAGGAATGGAAAGAGAAGCCATCTATCTGCTGTTTCGCAGAATGGAGAAAGACCAGCCGTATTATCAGAAAGCATTCGAGGTGACCGGACAAAACGGATTCGAGGAGATCCTGTCCGGCAAGATCCGGCAGCTGATTGAAGATATGTTGAAGAATCACGAGATCAAGCTTCAGAAACTGGAGGGACTGAAAGACCTTCACATGTTCCTGGAGTTTCATACCCTGACGGTGGTGACCGGCCTGAAGTACTGGCTGACTAGCCGGGAAGTGAAACTGACTGCAGATGAAGCACTGGAGTTTTACCGTTTTCTGATGGCCCATCCGATCCTGGATGTGGTGGGACAGGTGGAAGATTATACAGAGCAGTAACGACATCGGGATGACGCAAAGACAGACAAAGGAGAACCGGTGTCCGGAGAAAATGTCTGGAAAGTATGGTGACAAAGATGGATGAATTACAATATCTGAAAAGGGACGGATTTCGTGGGGAGACAATGATCGTGCTGCCTACGGAATCCTTTCTGGACTATGTGGAGCACCCACTGGTAAAACGGCTGTATCTGACCGACGTGGGACTCTTTCCCCGTGCGGAACATCATTTCAGAGAACGAAAAGACGGAATCGAAGAATATATTTATATGTACTGTATGGAGGGGAGCGGAACGATCGAGGTGGATGGAGAAAAATATATGCTCCATGCAAACCAGGCCTTTTGCATTCCACGTTTTCGCGGCCATCGGTATTATGCCAGCGAAAAGGATCCGTGGAGCATTCTCTGGGTACACTTTAAGGGAACAGATACGGAATATTACCCACTGGAAGAATGCCGGCTGATTAATTTTAATTCACAGAATGCGACAAACCGGATGCAGTTTCTGTTTGAACTTTTGTTCCGGGTATTGGAGAGCAACTATACACTGGGTAATTTCATTTATATTTCCCAGGTGCTGGAGATGATTCTGTCGGAAACTTATTACAGAGAAAAACACAACACCACCCAGGAACAGAATAAACACGTAACCAACGTGATTCGATATATGTACAAGCATCTGCATGAAAATCTGACGCTGGAGCAGGTAGTAGAGGAGTTTGAGCTGTCAAAGAGCTATCTGAATGCTATCTTTCAGAAATATACCCAGCATGCGCCGATGGATTTTTTCATATCGCTAAAGATGAAACGGGCCTGCCAGCTGCTGCGGGCTTCGGATTGCTATATCTATGAAGTGGCACAGAGACTTGGCTATACGGATCAGTATTATTTTTCGAGAATATTCAAAAAAGTGGTGGGGATGTCACCGAAAGAATATAGAGAGAGCGACTGGATTCATTTTAAGGAATAATGAAAAAAGGAGACAGGATAAGAAAATCCTTGGAGAAAGAGGATTTTCTTATCCTGTTTTTATGTATATAACATGAAGATTCTCGTTCTGCAGATATTCAGAAAAGAATTTTATATTTACAGTAAGATAGTCCATCATTTACCTTGATAAGCCATTTCCATTTGAGATACCGCATTATACAATGTTCTCAGAAAATAAAAAGAATCCTCTGCACAGAGGAAAAAGATAGAGGACATAAGGAGGAGCCTATGGAAATCATGAAAGTAAGCATGTGGGAAGAGGACTATGTGATCCCTACCTACAAAGTGTACCCGCCTGAAAAAAATCCATTATTCATTGAAAAGCGTGCCTATCAGGGAAGCACGGGTAAAGTATATCCCTTGCCGGTTACAGAAAAGATCTCGGATACAAAAGAAGATGTGACATACAGAGCGGTTTTCCTGGAAAATGAATACCTGAAAGTGATGATCCTGCCGGAAATCGGTGGAAGGATTCAGAGAGCATACGACAAGACTAACGGTTATGATTTTGTGTATTATAATCATGTAATCAAACCGGCACTGGTAGGACTGACCGGACCGTGGATCTCGGGAGGCATCGAGTTCAACTGGCCCCAGCATCACCGCCCGTCGACTTATTCACCGGTAGACTACCGCCTGTCTGAGAATCCGGATGGCTCCTGCACGGTCTATGTGGGAGAAACGGATAAAATGTATGGAACCAAAGGAATGGCGGCGATTTCTCTGTACCCGGGAAAGGCTTATATTGAGATCAAAGGTCAGCTGTATAATCCGACAGATTTGCCACAGACTTTCCTGTGGTGGGCGAATCCGGCAGTTCCGGTGAATGACCATACCTATTCGGTATTTCCGCCGGATGTTAACGCTGTTATGGATCACGGAAAACGTGCGGTATCCACCTTCCCGATCGCAACGGGAGAATACTACAAGGCAGATTATTCCGCCGGTGTGGATATTTCCAGATATAAAAACGTAAAAGTGCCGACCTCTTATATGGCAGCCCATTCGGATTATAATTTTATCGGCAACTACGACGAAGGTGTGGAAGCAGGACTGCTTCATGTGGCAGACCATCATATCTCTCCGGGAAAGAAACAGTGGACCTGGGGAAACGGTGACTTCGGACGCAGCTGGGATCGGAACCTGACAGAGACAGATGGACCTTATATTGAACTGATGACCGGTGTATTTACCGACAACCAGCCGGATTTCACCTGGTTAAAACCGCAGGAAGAAAAGACTTTCGTACAGTACTTTATGCCGTATAAAGGTGTGGGAAGAGTGGGAAATGCCACAAAAGAAGCGGCAGTCAGCCTGACTGCACTGGAAGATGGAAAAGCAGTCTTAAAAGTATATACGACAGGTGTGCGTGAAAACAGTAAGATTACAGTAAAACGTAAAGGTGTAATGCTCTATGAGACCTGTACCGATCTGTCACCGGAGCAGTGCTTCGGGGCAGAATTCGCTGTCGGAGAGAATCTGGAAGATTGTGTTGTAACCGTGATGCAGGGTGCACAGATCCTGGTATCTTATAAAGTATATAAATCAAAGCTGGAACCGGTTCCCAAACCGGCGGATGCCATTCCGGCACCGGAGAAACTGAAGACAACAGAAGAGCTGTATCTGGCAGCCACCCATCTGGAACAATACCGTCATGCAACCAGAGAACCGGCAGACTATTATCTGCATGGCCTGGAGCTGGATGGTACGGATATCCGTCTGAATAACGGATACGGTCTGTTGCTGTACCGACGGGGAAGAATCAAAGAGAGTATCCGGTACTTCCGGCAGGCAGTGAAAAAACAGACCTGGAAGAATCCGAATCCTTACCAGGGAGAATGCTATTTTAACCTGGGACTGGCACTGGCAGCGGATGGTCAGGAAGAGAAAGCCTTTGATGCATTTTATAAGTCTACCTGGAGCGCAGAAACGCAGAGTGCAGGTTTCTTCTGGCTGGCAAGACTGGCCTGCCGGAGAGGAGATTACGAAGAAGCACTGGAATATGTAGAAAAATCATTGATCCGCAACTGGCACAATATGAATGGGCGTACGCTGAAGGCAGCACTGTTACGAAAACTGGGTGCAGATGCTTCCGCATTCGTGGCAGAATGTCTGGCGATCGATCCGTTATCTCAGGGATGTCTGTATGAACAGGCGATGGCAGAAGGATCCGAAGAGCTGTGGCTGAAAACCATGCGGACAGAAAGTCATAATTTCAAAGAACTGGCACAGGAATATATCGAAGCAGGGCTGTACGAAGACGCGATTCACATTCTGGGAGCCTGCCCGAAGAAAGATCCGATCTGCTGGTATACACTGGGATATATTTATACACAGAAGGAAGAAAACAAAAAGGCTACCGAAGCGTTTGAAAAAGGAGAGACAGCCTGCCCGGATTACTGCTTCCCGAACAGGGTAGAAGAGATCCGGATTCTGGAAACTGTGATTGCCGGCTCACCACAGGCACCTATGGCGCATTACTATCTTGGCAACCTGCTGTATGATAAAAAGCAGTATACCCAGGCAGCAGGACACTGGGAGAAAGCAACAGAAGAAAAGAAAGACCTGTCACCGGCATATCGAAATCTGGCGATCTTCTATTACAATAAAGAAAATGATCATGGGAAAGCGATGGATGTCATGGAGAAGGCATGCACGCTGGATCAGGAATATCCACGAATCTGGCTGGAGTACGATCAGCTGGCAGCCCGTATGAATCTTCCGGTGATGAAACGTCTGGAAGTGATGGAATCACATCCGGCGGTTACGGCAGGAAGAGATGATCTGTATCTGCGTTATCTCACGCTGTTAAACGATGTGGGACGTTACCAGGAAGCACTGGATGGTCTTCGTTCCCGTCAGTTCCATCCATGGGAAGGCGGGGAAGGAAAAGTAAGCACCCAGTACAAATATGCACTGATCCATCTGGCTATGGAAAAACTGGAAGAGAAAGAACCACAGGAAGCGCTGGAACTTCTGGAAGCAACCCTTTCTTATCCGGAGAATCTGGGAGAAGGAAAGCTTCCGAATGTACCGGATAATGAGGCTCATTATTATATGGGACTTGCGTACCGTCAGCTTGGTGATACAAAGAAAGCGGAAGAATATTTCCGTCTGGCGTCATCCGGTCCGCAGGAGCCGGGAAGCGTGCTGTACTATAACGATCAGCCATCGGATTTTATCTATTATCAGGGACTGGCAAACCAGGAACTGGGTATGGATCACGCAGCGAAGAAATCCTTCCATCAGTTACAGACGTTTGGAGAACAGCATCTGTTTGATCTGGTAGAGTACGATTACTTTGCAGTATCTCTTCCAGAGATCGAAGTCTTCCAGGAAGATCTTACACTGCGCAATGTACAGTACTGCAATTATCTGCGGGCGCTTGGTCATCTGGGACTGGGTGAGAAAGAAAAAGCAGAGGGACTGCTGACACAGATTCTGGAAAAACAGGGGGATTATCAGGGAGCACTGGCACAGAAAAGATAAAGGAGAAGAGGGCTTATGGAATATTTGTCATTGGCTGGAAAATGGGAAGCGAAACTAAAAGATGGAAGCACTTATCCGATGCAGATACCGGGTACACTGGACGAAAACCAGATTGGGGGGAAAGATCTGGGAGCAAATCAGTGGCATCCGGATGCAGATCTTGGAAATGCTGAGAAAGGCTTTGATCCGGATGCACCGATTGCAACCCGTTATACAAGAAAATATACCTATGAGGGAGAAGCGGGTATCAGCAGAAATGTCTCGTATATTCCGGAAGAAGAAAAAAGGGTATTTCTGGAAGTGGAGAGAGCAAGATGCCTGAAACTGGAGATTGATGGAAAAGAAGTTCCGGATTATGTGGAACCATCTATCAGTACCCCGCATATTTTTGAGGTGACAGATCTGTTGGACGGGGAGCACCGGATCACACTGCGTTCCGATAACAGTTATCCAGGACTGCCCCATGACGCGATCGTGTTTTCTTCCGCGGCAACCGATGAGACGCAGACTAACTGGAACGGATTGCTGGGGTATGTACGGCTGAGAACAGAAAGGGAAGTGTTCCTGTCTGCAGTAAGAGTCTATCCGGAAAAAGACAGAGTTCATGTCCAGGTTATCATAGATGGAAGTGTTCCAGTCAAAGGTATTCTTAGAATCCAGTCTGCGGCACTGGAGAAAGCAGCGGAACAGGAAGTAAATGTGCCTGCCGGAATACACACGATCTGGCTGAGAGATCTGAAACTGAAAGCAGATGTGAAAAAATGGGACGAAGGGGAAGGCAATCTGTATGAACTGACCGCAGAGCTCCGGGACGGTGACTGCAAAACGGTAACATTCGGTGTCCGTGACTTCGGAGATGACGGAAAAGGCCATCTGGCACTGAACGGCAGAAGAATCTTCCTTCGCAGTGAGGCCAACTGCTGTGAGTTCCCGGAGACCGGTCATCCGCCGATGACGGTCGAAGAATGGGATAAGATTCTGCATCTGTATCAGTCTTATGGTGTAAACTGTATGCGCTTTCATTCTCACATTCCACCGGAAGCAGCATTTATCGCAGCGGACCAGATGGGAATGCTGATGCAGCCGGAACTTTCTCACTGGAATCCGAAGAATGCGTTTGAGGCGGAGGACAGCTATGCTTATTACCAGAAGGAACTGAAACAGACCATCCTCTGGCTGGCAAATCATCCATCTTTTGTGATGATGACCTTTGGCAACGAATTGTGGACCGGAGATCTTGGACGGCAGCGGATGGATGCCATGATAGAACTGGTACATAGTCTGGATCTTACCCGTATGTATGCCAATGGATCAAATGCATATTACGGAACGATCGGGTGTGATGCGAAAAGTGATTTCTATACATCACAGAAATATTTTACGGATGATCTGAGAGGAACTTTTGCAGCTATGCCGGGAGATAAGAGAATCCAGGGCTATATTAATAACCGCTATCCGTCAGCAGCTGTGAACTATGATGAGAGCATGAAGCATCTGCGGGAAACGTATGCAAAACCGGTTTTCAGTTTTGAAGTGGGACAGTTTGAGGTGCTGCCGGACTTTGATGAGCTGGAAGAGTTTCATGGAATCTCCGACCCGGCCAACCTGCGGCTGATTCAGGAAAAGGCAGAAAAACTGGGACTTATGAAACAGTGGAAAAGATACGTGGAAGCTACCGGAGAGATCTCAAGGATCGGATACCGAGAAGAGGTGGAAGCGGCGATGCGGACAGAAGATATGTCCGGAATCTCACTTCTCGGTCTGCAGGATTTTCCGGGACAGGGTACCGCACTGGTAGGTATGATCAATTCCCATATGGAATCGAAACCATTTGACTTCGCAAAACCGGAGCATTTTGCTTCATTCTTCCGGGCACAGCTTCCACTTGTGGCACTTCCGAAATATACATATGAAGTGGGAGAAACGCTGGAAGCAGAAGTACGGATCGCGAATTATGGAAAAGAGGATCTGACTGGACCGGTTACTTATTGTCTGGAAGGAGCGGATGTGAAACAGTGTGGAGAACTTCCGGCAGTTACGTGTCCGGCAGGAGGAATCACAGCAGCTGGAAAGATTCGTATCGCTCTGGATCGGATAGCACAGGCTGTGCGACTGGATCTTACCGTAGAACAAGCCGGTATCTGCAATCGGTATCCGATCTGGGTATATCCGGCGGTCAGACCGGTCTGCCCGGCTGAAGTGTATGAGATCGGAGTACTGGATGAAAAAGCAGTTCAGGTTCTGCAGGAAGGTGGGAAGGTGTACCTGTCACCGGATGCAGACAAAGGACACCTGCCATCCTCGATCCAGACACAGTTCACTACGGATTTCTGGTCGGTCGGTACATTTGCCGCACAGGAAGGTGGCATGGGACAGCTGATCGATGTCAATCATCCGATTTTTAAGAATTTCCCAACGGAATTTCACACAAACTGGCAGTGGTGGCCGATGGCTTCCCAGAGAGCGATCATATTCCCGCATCCGGTAAAAGCGATCGTGACGGAGATGGACAGCTATGCCTATATGCGTCCGATGACCCAGCTGGCAGAATTCCGGTGCGGTGGTGGAAAGTTGATCGTATCATCTATGGGACTGCAGAATCTGCAGGAATATCCGGAGGGCAGAGCACTGCTGGATGCTATTTACCAGTACATGACTACGGAAGAATTCAGTCCGAAAGAAGAGATTACTATGAAAGAAATCCAGGAGCTTGTAAAGTAAAAACCAGATAAAGAAAAATACACGAAAACATGCAAGAGAGGAAAATAGTCCATCAAAATAATAGATATAGCATTTTGTTTTTATAGCAGAAATATTATACTATAGTTACAAAAAACAAATGGTCGACCGAACAAACAGGGTGAAAATGCATAAGAAAAAGGTGCATACGGAGAGTTGGAAGGAAAAGGAGAAGCGTATGAAGAGAAAAGTATTAGCACTGGCACTGGCAGCGATTATGGTAGTTCCATCCATCAGTGGATGTGGAGGCAGTACATCGGAAAGCGGATCAACAGATACAGGAAGCAAAACAGAAGAGAGTGCATCTACAAAGAGTAGTGGGGATGGTGAAGAAATCACACTGACTATCTGGGATTGGGATGAAGCACATCTGACCCATATGACAGAGTGGTATCATGAGAAGCATCCAAATATTAATTTTGATACACTGGTAGTTTCTACAGCTGATTATATGCAGAAACTGCAGAGTGCACTGGCAAGCGGAAGCGGTGTGCCGGACATTATTCTCAGTGAGATGAGTTATCGTGGAAAAGTGTGGGATCTTGGTATCACAGAAGATCTGTCCAAGGATCCATACAATGTAAAGAAAGAAGATATGTTTGATTTTGCTACTTCCCTTGGTTCCGGACCAAACGGAGAACTGTACGGTGTAGAACAGCAGATCTGCCCGAGTGGTTTTGCATATCGTCGTGATCTTGCAAAAGAATATCTGGGAACCGATGATCCGGATGAGATCGCGGATATGATCTCTGACTGGGATAAGATGTTTGATGTGGCAACACAGGTAAAAGAAAAGAGTGACGGAAAGGTAACGGCTCTGCCGGGTATCAGCGCATTATTCCAGAATATTCTGTGTACACAGACCGTAAGCGATTATATTGATGGAAACAAGATCGACCTTACAGATCGTTATACAAAAGCTCTGGATATCGCAACAAAATTCAACCAGGCAGGCGTTCTTGGAAAACAGGAAGTAAACACACCGGCATACAACTCCAGCTTTGCGGCAGGAGAAGTTATCTTCTATCCATGTGCACCGTGGTCTGCAAAATGGGAAGAAGCAACCAATGATCCGGATGGAACAGGAAACTGGGGGCTGACAAAAGCACCGGAAAACGGATTTACCTATGGTGGAACATCTGTAAGTATCTATTCCGGAAGCGAACATAAAGATGCAGCATGGGATTATGTTCAGGATGTATACTGCACCGGTGACGGCGTGAAAGAAGCTTATGAACAGTTTGGCTTTATGACAGGATTCACAGCGCCATACGAGGATGAGAATTCTTATTTCTTCACAGAAGAAGGACAGTATGATGAGTTCTTCGGTGGACAGAAACTGGCAGATTACTTTATCAACGATATCGCGATCAACACCGTAGGACAGGTACAGACCAAAAACGAAGCAAATGTAAAATCTGCTATTGGAAATACCGTATCTCAGATGGCAGCGAATCCGTCTATGACAACAGATGAAGCGATGGAGATCTTAAAAACTGAAGTACTGACATTAATTCCTGAGGCAGAAATCAAATAGAACAGTTGAAAAGGATACAGGCTGCCGGTTGTTCCGGCAGCCTGTCTTACTATTAAAAACATGGAGGATCATACTATGGGTAAGAAAAATAAATGGCCGTATTTGTTTTGCCTTCCGTTTATTGCAGCATACGCATTGTTCAGTTTATATCCGATGCTTTATTCGCTGCAGTTGAGCTTCTTTGACTGGAACGGAATCGGCACGAAAACTTTTGTTGGTTTACAGAACTATATCACATTATTTACAAAAGATCCGCTTTTCTGGAAAGCATTAAAAAACACAGTGATCCTGATGGCTTTCTCTACGCCGATCACTGTATTTCTGGGACTGGTAGTGGCTTATCTGCTGTTTGATATCAGCAGAGGAAAACGTCTGTATCAGACCGTAAACTTTTTCCCGTAT
>ERZ836877.4603-NODE-4603-length-13955-cov-3.353669_pt1 | contig 13955 bp, 9 predicted proteins | sample MGYA00519469_ERZ836877 | MGnify/ENA primary metagenome ERZ836877 (study PRJEB31850, sample SAMEA3708809) | human gut metagenome | biome: human gut; feature: human-associated habitat; material: faeces | place: China | collected 2014 ... | reverse complement strand
GGAGCGTTTTTTGTGTCATAGGGCGAAGTTTCCTATGACAGCACAAAAAGGTGACAACCTGTCACTCATTATAGTGACAGGTTGTCACCTTGTCAAGAATTCCTCTTTAGTTTATAAATGTTTAACATTTTACGGTCAGCGCAGCGAATGTACAACCCTGCCGAACCATTATTCTCTCTCTTTAATATTCTTAGAAACCGTGATCTCCTGGTTATCGATATGGGCACGGACAGCTTCCTTTGCCTCTGCCACATGGCGGCTGCGGATAGCTCTTAAAATACTTTCATGCTCGACCAATAATATCTGTCGCTTCTCTGCATCTTTGATATACTCCAGACGGTAACGGTACATCTGCTCCCGCAGGTTATTTAAGATCTGCACCAGTCTGGTATTGTCGGTTCCCATATAGATCACATCATGAAAATGTTCATCTGCTTCCGCCATGGTCATGGTCTCTCCGGATTCTACCGCCTGGATAAATGCTTTCTGAGCGTCCTCCAGATCCTTTAACGCCTCTGCATCCATGCGCTGGCAGGCCAGCTCTGCAGCCAGCTCCTCCAGAGAACGGCGCACCTCCAGAACATCCCGCAGACTCTTCTCAGAGATTTTCGCTACCTCTGCGCCTTTCCTCGGAATCATCAGAACCAGCCCCTCCAGCTCCAGCTTCCGGATCGCCTCACGGATCGGGGTACGGCTGACGCCAAGCCGCTCCGCTAACTGGATCTCCATCAACCGCTCGCCAGGCTCCAGCTCTCCTTTTAAAATGGCATCTCTTAAGGTATTGAAAACAACATCTCGAAGTGGCAGATATTCGTTCATATTTACTTTTAAATTGTACTCCATGGTTTTCCTCCTGTGTTCGATTCTCGTATTCGATTCTTATGTTCGATTCTTATATTCGATTCTCATGTTCTATTTTGCCCGTCAGCCCATATCTTTTACGGTCTGTTGAAATCCTGGATTTCTTTGTCCCCAGCTGCCTGCGGCGTTAACCTCTCGGATTATAAAAATTCGTCAGATATACCTGTTTAGCCAGTTCCGCACCTGCGCCAAAGCGCATCTCCTCATGGGCTTTCGCCGCTGCCTTCGGATTCGTAAATAAGCCAAAAACGGTCGGACCGCTTCCACTCATCAATGCGCCGATAGCCCCCTGCTCCAGCATCAGATCCTTGATCTCCTGGATCACTGGATAAGCCGGAATGGTCACATTCTCTAATACATTGCCGAAACGGTCTGCAATGCCGTACAGATCTTTCTGTTTTATCGCTTCCATCATGCCATCAATATCCGGGTGCTGCTCCGGTCTTAGTTCATTGGCATGAAGGTTCTCATAAACAAATTTCGTGGACACACTGATCCCAGGCTTGGCGATCAGCACCTGACACTGCGGCGGCACGGGAAGAGGTGTTAAAATCTCTCCGATCCCCTCAGAAAGAGCGGTTCCCCTCATCACGCAATAAGGAACATCCGCGCCAATCTTCACGCCCCTGTCCATCAGCTGCTCTGTGGTCAGTCCCAGGGAAAACATCTTATTGACGCCAAACAGCACTGCTGCCGCATCGCTGCTTCCTCCTGCCATACCGGCTGCAACAGGAATATACTTTCTTAATCGGATATGGACGCCCTTCTGTACATGAAACTCATCCATCAGAAGTTTGGCTGCCTTGTAAACCAGGTTATTCTCATTATCCGGCAGATAATAGAGATTGGTCTCAACTGTAATCCCCGGAGTTTCTTTATAGATCAGATCGATCCGGTCATAAATACCTACCGTCTGCATGATCATGCGGACCTCATGATACCCATCGTCCCGCCTTCGCAGGACATCTAATCCCAGATTGATTTTTCCATAAGCCTTCAGACTCAGGTGTTTTATCATATCATGTTCTCCTAAATTGTTTTTCCGAATTATTTTGTATACAGTATATTATATAAGTTCTATCGGAAAATGCAAGGGCAAAATACACGAAAGAACAAGGAAAAGCAAGGCGGCGCTGGATATTTTCCATATCCACCACGCCGCCTTGCTGGCTACGCTGCTATCTGATTGTCTGCAACGATTCTGTGTCTTCTAAAATCCAATGGTCTATGGCTTCCACACACCATTTTCATCGACGAAATATCCGTCCGGTGTCTTCTGGTTTCTCAGCATGATTCCCCTGGTTCCATCAGAAACATCCTTAAAATAATACCATTTGCCGTTTATCTGGAACCAGCCAGTCTGCATTCCGGCATTTTCGTCCACATAAAACCAGCCGTCGTAACCTGCGTCATAGAAGAATCCGGTCTTTAGATAGCCTTGTTCGTCAAAGGCATACCATCTGCCGTTTACCTGTTCCCACTGATGCCGTACCTTCATGCCATCTATGAAGCTCTGGCTTACGATACTGCCTCTCGCATAAGAACCGTTTGGACGGCGAAGACGCCATTTGCGGCCTGTGAAGATCCAGGTGGTGCGGTCACTGTTGGTGATGCGCTTCTCATCATGATCGTGGCTGTGACCTCTGCTGCCGGTGCTGCCGGTGTTTCCACTGCCACTTCCGGTATTTCCACTGCCGCCTGTGTCAGGTGCCGGTTCCGAGTCTGGTTTCTGGTTCGGATCATCCTGTAATTCCACACACAGCGAAATTTCCGCTGATTTATAATTTTCCATGACCAAATCATAAATCATGATCTGAGCCTGATTACCTGCCTGCTCCCTGCTATTCTTATTGAAACGGATGACCAGCTGCCCTCCATCCAGTCTGACGGTACGTTCCAAGATTCCGCCCTCATCACTCTGGATCACTGCCCGTCCTCCGCTGATCTCTCCACAGTCAGCCGGAAGTCCGGTCAGGGTGATCTTCTGCTCTCCTCTTGCCGAGGTAAGATAAATCGCTTTCTGTGTCTCAAGAACTGGCGCTTCCGCTTTCTGGATCTGCTTTCCATGTAAGGTTACCTGGGTTTCCTTCAGGACATAGTTGGCCATGGATGGTGTCTCATTCAGCTTCACCTGAAGCACGGCTGTTTTTCCAGCTCCGGCCTTTGCATCCGCAAATACAGCCTCCGCTGTGTAATCGGTCTTCTGAACCGTATCTCCATCTGCCATTCCCGCAAATGTCACAGAAAGAACTTCCGCACTGGTTGTTCCGTCATAAATCTTTTCCTTCAGCTCTGCGTCCGTTACTGTCAAAGTTCTCGGAACAATCTGGAATATTCTGGTAACTTCACCAACTTGAGACTCATCCTCATAGACTCCCTTGATCTCATAGGTTCCCACCTTCTTTGGAATGTCATCGCTCCATTCCTGGCTTGCATCGATCCGGTACTGGTAGGTCCAGTTTGCGGTACCGTCAGAAGAACCGTTCCGGATACTTCCCTGTGGTAAAATCACCCCCCCGTAGGTTGTATTTTTCACGGTGATTGACAGGTTGTCGCTAATGTCGCATTTCTGGATGACCGTAACATTCGCCTGCTTATTCGCAGCATTGTAGTTTTTACTTGTTGCCATAGATGCCATGACCGCAATGCTGGTCCCAGCCGCCGTATCCTTTGGTATGGTGATGGTGCCATTGGTCACGGTCTGTGGTTGTCCATCCTGTCCAATTTGATAGGTGATCACCGGTTCTGGAACATCGTTTAATTCCCGGTTATATGGATTTTCCGCCTTAGCCGATACGGAAATAGTCTTTCCGGCAGCTGCCTCGTTGGCGCTGATCGTCAGGGAAACCTCCGGAGTTGTCAAATCCACACGTATCTCAATATTTTTCGGGTAATCTTCATAATGTCCTTTATCCGATACTTCATAAACCGCGTCTGCACTTCTCCAACCTTTTCCCAAAATCTTATCAGGCTCTTTCCAACGCCAGCTGCCTTCTACTTTCTGGCCACGTCCATTGGCCAGATATCCTCCGGTCACACTCAGCTTTGAATCCGAAAGCTTCTGTCCATAATATACGGAACTACCCTCTACAACTAAACTTCCAAAATAAGGAGCAGAGGCAAGTGTTCCCTTTGATACTGTCACAGCAGCCGTTCCTTCTACATTTCCAAATGATGTATCCGTTGGTACAAATACCATCTCATAAGAGTGAGTACCTATTTCTGGATACTGATTATTTTCCTTAAAGCGGAATGTTCCTGCCTCAGATGCTTCTCCTGACGTTTTCACGGTCAGATCTTTCAATGACTTGCGAAAATAACTGGTCGTCTCAAATTCCGGCCATTTCGATACTGTCACCGGCTTTTTATTGACCAGAACCTCCACGTCATTGCTTTCTGACCTCACATCTCCGTTGGTATACACCGCTCTTACCAGGTGTTTTCCACCGGTCAGTAATTTCACCGGAATCGTATCACATGCCTTACCTTCTTCTAATGTAAGAATACTTCCAACTGGAGCTCCATCTAAGTAGAAACGGATTCTTCCAGTGATTTCTTCCGCTCCAGATCCAGATACTGTCGCAGTTGCCGTAACGGTGCCTCCTACCGCAATCTCCGTCTGATCCAGGCTCAATGTAACCATTCTATCCTGAACCGGCACAGTAATGCTTGTATTCTTCCCACTTTCTCTCAGAATCGCTTTGATCGTCAGGGTTCCCATTGATTCCTGCGCCCCAACGGTCAAAAGACCATCGGCACGGATCTTCGTGTCGGCACTGGATCCGCCAGTGACCTCCCACTGTACCTGATCTGCCAAAGCTCCAGTGACTGCAACACGGAGCTGGGTCTGCTCTCCTCTGTATACCGCTTTCGGTGCGGAAAGGATACGGATGGACGGTTCACCAGTCCCGGACGGTGTGATCTCTACATACGGCTTAGAAGCGCCACCAGCCATATCCGCTGCGGAAACCTCTGTCAGCTGGCTTTTCGAATCACCTTCCTGGATCTTCAGGCCATCTGCGATCGCAACGGCTGCTGCGCCCAGGTTCTTCTCTCCATTTCCGATACCAGGCGCATTTTTTCCAACAGCTGTCACCTGACCGCCTGTGATAGAAATATGCACTGGATCTGAACTGCTGCTGCCTAACGCTCCATTATTACCAATTCCAGGACCGCCATCACTTCCTTCTGCATAAATGGTTCCACCCTTGATCGTAATCTGTTCTGCCAAACCACCAATACCGGCATGGCCGCGATTCCAGTCATCATATGGATTGCGATGTCCTTTGGCATACAAACTGCCTTCCGTACTTCCATCGCCACAGATACTGGTGATCTCCAAAGAGCCATTTTCAGATACTGTAATTCCATTCGTTTTTTTATAGGACGTTGTGTATCCGGTAGATTCAAAGGAATTCTCCCCGTCCAGAACCAATTTTGCTTTGGTTCCACAGATTTCCATCGTACCGTAGCTGACCATCCGCACATCATGAAGGATTATGGTTGGGGTTCCTTTCTCGATCAGAATCTGTTGGTTCGTATCACGAATTCCTTCTTTTAGAGAAATCTCATAGGTACCGCTTCCTGTAATTCTCAAAAGTCCCCATTCATTTTTCCCTTCAAACGAATAATCAACTCCATACTGGCCGCCTGTGATCACAAAATCACCCGTATCTCGATAATACTGTGCTGTGATCACAGTATCTTCACTGCCAATGGTAAAAGTCGTACTTTCCCAGGATGGCTGTGCAAATGTTCCGGAACCGCTCTCTAAAATCCAACCCAAAAACATTTCATCTCGATCACCTTTTTTGGCCTGAATACTGATTTTCGCTCCCGGCGCATAAGTGCCGCTTCCACTGCCCCGATTGACTGTCAGGACCGGACCATTCTTGTAAACAGCCTCTACCACGGTATCTTGTTTTCCGACTGTTAATGTGGTCGTACTCTTTTTCGCATCTGCCAGTGTACTTCCAGCTCCTGATGTTATCTTCCAGAAATCGAAATATTTACCATTCTCTGCCGCAGCTGCGGTAATGGTGACCTGCTCTCCCGGTGCGTAGGTTGTCTTTTCCGGTGATTTTGTTCCATTTATAACCGTAACGGTACTTTCCCCTTTATAACAAGCCGTAATCACCGCATCCGCATCGCCCATGGTAAATGTCGTACTTGCACTGTCTGGATCCTCAAATGTTCCAGAACCGGAGGTTACCTCCCATTTGTAGAAATACTGGCCATTTTTCGCTGATTCTGCAGTTACAGCAATTTTTTCCCCCTGGGCGTACCCTGCTGTTTTGGGATCTGTAATCTCACCATCTGTCACGGTAAGGCTATGCGGATCTCCGTAAACCACATGCATATACCAGTCGCTGTCCTGGAACGTATGCACTCCTTCTGTTGTTGTTCCAAAAACAACCTCGCCCGGACTGCTTGCTCCTGCATAAACCGTTGCTCCCTGGCCATTGGACGCCTGGATTTTAATGGGGTCTTCACTTATTTTTGCCAAACTATTATACTGTGGATCACCCTGATACTCGATCGTCCCTGTCACTTCACCACCAGAGATACAGATTCCCTCAGTCATCCCATAACTGCGGCTGCCTCCAAGAAGGTATCCCGTATTCTCCTGAATTAAGCGCACTACTCCACCGGAAATTTTAATATCCGTTCCGGCAGCTTTACTGCCTCCACCAATACATGCAGAATCACTGGAACCATATAGTGTCAGGTTACCGCCCGCAATGGTAATATGACTGCCACCTTTTCCCTGGCTGCCGCCAATAGCTGCTGAGCCACTTCCTGCAATCGCCGTCAGGCTTCCATCACCCTCGATTGTTAATGGCGTTCCATGATTATCAATCGCCGCTGCAAGCTGTGCGCCTTTCAAGTAATTTTGTCCTTTTAAAATTAAGGTTACATCACTTAGTCCGCTGTCAATCTCAAGCGGAGAAACTTTATTAGAGGAACTGGCATCTATCCGAATTCCATCTAACGTTACGGTGCAGGCGCTATTTATTTGAATCACCCGGCCAACCACTTCTGAGTTTGGATTTATCATCGATATAATATACGGACCTGTTCCGTTTAAACTTACAGATCCATTGGAACGAACCTCGATTCCATCGTCAGCACCCTTTTCCGATGTTACATGGAAAACCGCATTCGATGGCGCTTCCCCGTATTCAACCTGTGTCATGGCGCCATTTCCATCAATCACCTGACTTTTTCTTGCCGGCACGGTAATCTCTTTCCCCGCTTCAGAACCTCTTAACTCCACTCTGGCCTGCTCAGAGGATGCATATACCGTAAAGTTATTTTTCGAACTGGTTCCACCGGCTCCGATTCCAGCCGCTCTGGCACTCTTGGCAAGAACTGTTCCACCATGGATCTCTATCGTTCCGCTGGCGCCACCGGCTCCGCCTCCGATTCCTGCTCCGCTGTCGTGAAGCCCTGGAATCATGCTCTCATCTTCCCGGTATCCGGAAGTGGCGTAAATATTTCCGCCGTTTATGATGATCGTTCCAGCGCCTTCTCCGCTGTTGCCGCCAATTCCTGCTCCATAACTTCTAGATCTGGCGAGAAGGTTGTCCTCTTTTCCACCTTCAATCGTTAAAGACGCACCCGCCGGAACATGGATTGCCGCACCAGATACGGAAGTTGTCGCAAGGAACTGATTCGTTCCTCTTAAATTTAATGTAACATGAGCTCCAGCCTCCAGATTCAGTACGTTATACCTTCCATCAGAATTTCCATTCTTGATCGTCGCATTCTGAAAGTTAAGCGTTGCTGTCACTCCTGTTTTCACGGTAATGACCTGACCATTGGTGTTCCAATAAAGATCGCCCGTGTCAGGCCACTCTCCGGTAAATGTATATTCCCCATCCTGCTCAATGGTAAACACGGTCGTCGCCTCACTCAGATTGATCACCTGGGAAGACGCCAGCATCATCGGAGCCATCATCAGCGTCGTCGGTGTTGCCACTGGAAGAACTGTCTCCACTGGAATCGCCTCTGTCGGTGTCGCTGTCGGCAGCGGGGTCTCGTCATCCGGGATCTCGTCGTCTGGAATCTCGTCGTCTGGAATCGCCTCTGTTGGTGTCGCTGTCGGCAGCGGGGTCTCATCGTCCGGGATCTCGTCATCTATCATCTCATCGTTTCTGTCCGCTTCTGTATCTGTCGCCACAGACAGTTTCTTATATTCCGTGATCTCTGTTGTATATTTCCCCTCTGCGGGTATTGCCACCGCTACATCCGCATGGACTGGCATCCAAACTGAGGTCGCGATCATGATCCCTGCCATAAGACGTGCACCCCATCTTCTCCATTCTTTTCGCATCGCCTATACCTCCCTGATTTTTCCTTCTCTTATAAAGATAGCGATTTTTGATCCAGAGAACAACACAGATGACACAAGATGTCAAAATATGTCATGAGATGTAAGGTTTTGCCACATCTGACAAATTGATTTTGCACTCCTATTTTCTTATAATAGACTTACACAGACACTTGATGTCTATTTTCATGGAGGATTTCGTAACGATGCGCATTGCGATCATAGAAGATCAATCAGATGATGCAGCCATCCTTCTGCATTTTCTGGCACAATGGTCTGAGAAACAGCAGATTCCTCTGGCACCACAGCCGGAATGTTTTTCATCTGGAGAGGAGTTTTTAACCACCTTCAGTGGCGGAAGCTACGATCTTTTGTTTCTCGATATCTATCTGAAGGATTTAAATGGCATGGAAACTGCCAGACGTATCCGGGAAATGGACCCGGACTGCAAGATTATTTTCACTACCTCGTCTACGGAATTTGCCGTAGAAAGCTATGATGTGAACGCATCATGGTATCTGGTAAAACCATTCTCTTATGAGACCTTCGCCAAGGCCATGAGTCACTGCGAGACAGAGGCACTTGAACAGCAGCAGTCGATCCTTCTTCCAGGAGAAGCTCTGCAGAACCGGATCTATCTCCACCAGATCAGTTATGCGGAGCAGCAGGGGCGCTACATACTGATCCATTATCTGGACGGCAGCTGCCAGAAATATGCCATCCGCCACGGAGATTTTGCACCTCTCCTTCTGGCTTACCCTTATTTTTGCGACTGCATCCGCGGCATTGTCGTGAATTTTGAAGCTGTTGACAGTCTGATGCGGGACCGCTTCCTCCTGAAGGACGGCACATCCATTCCCATCAGCCGTTTAAAATATGAAAAAGTACGAGAAGCTTTTCTTTCTTTTTTCTACAGCCGAACAAGAGGAGGTCTTTAAATGCGCTATTTTTTATCATACCTGGCCCTGCTTCCTGCTGCAATCCTGTGTTATCTTCCGGTCATCCACCATGTCCGTGTACGAAAAACACTGCTGATTTTGGGTGGGATTCCTCTGTTTTTTTTCTGGGCCGCCATCGGTGGAGGCTTAGGCACCCGGTTCCATGTGGAATTTTATCAATGGCTTGCTCCCATGCTTCCAATTTTCGCTCTTGTATTTTACTTTAGTACTGATCTTTCCATCTGGAAAAGCATCAGTATTTTCCTGGCCGTTGGCGCTGTATTTTCCACCATCGGCAATCTGGCAGTGGCAGCTGATGCCCTGATCGCTCCAGACGGATCACCGTCCCTTCTGACGATCCCCGGATGCCTGATCTTCCATGTCATGACCTGGGGGATCACACTAGCGGTCTGGTATCCAGCCACACATGCGGCCCGTTGGCTTCTGGATGATCTGGAAACACCCCATACCTGGTATGTGTTCTGGGTCTTCCCTACCGCCTTCTGGATCACCAACCATCTGATCCGTCCACGTTATTACAGCACTTTGTATACAAACCGTGTGATGCAGTTTTACCCTATACTCAATCTGCTGCTTTTAGGGATTCTTCTTTGTTTCTATCTGATGTTTTATCTGATGGCAAGAGGACTTACCAAAAACATGAGGCTCATGCAGGAAAATGAATTTCTCCAGCTTCAGTCTGCCCAGTACCGGACCCTGCAGCGTACCATTGATGAAACCCGCATGGCGCGGCACGATCTGCGTCACCATTTTACGGTACTATCCGGATATGCGTCCAATAACGATATGGAAGCCATCCGGGAATACTTATCTTCCTGGCAGACCTCCCTGCTTCCGGAGGCAGTCTGTTCCTACTGCAAAAATCCCGCCGTCAATAACGTGCTGGGATATTTTTCCAGACTTGCTAAAAACAACGGGATTTCCATTGATATTTCTGCAAAACTGCAGGAACCGCTGATCATTCCTGAACCGGAATTCTGCGTTCTTCTGAGCAATCTTTTAGAGAATGCCGTAGAAGCCTGTCAGAAGCAGGCCGGTTCTAACCAGATTCATGTCCGTCTATTGCAGACATGTCCATCACTCCTGTCCCTGACCGTTGATAACACCTGTCCGGAGCCACCAAAATGGCAGAATAACAGCCTTCACTCTTCCAAGCATAACGGAACCGGCATCGGGACCAGATCAGTCAAAAACATCGCCGCAAGATATCACGGCGATGCAAGGTTTGAATGGAAAAATGGAATGTTTTATGTGTCGGTCCTGCTGAATCCCCAGGGGGAGGATTCATTTGAAGCATAAAAGCAACTATGAAAGTACTGAATCATTCTTAACTTCTCCTGGCGGCTTAACTTTTTGATGGCTGCCTCCCGCCGCAGGGCCTCGGATTTGGTCTCATACTCCTCGTAATAGACTAATATCACGGGTCTGCGGCTTTTTGTGTATTTGGCGCCTTTTCCGGCATTATGGGCTTCCACCCGTTTTTCCAGATGGTTTGTCCATCCGCAATACAGTGTGCCATCGGCACACTGCAGCAAATAGGTGTAATTCATGTTCGTTTCTCCTGCTGTAAGCTGGTTATCACGGTTCAGCCGGTCTGCGCTTGCTGCGCGAACCTGGTCTATGTAGACGGCTCCCGGTGTTTGCAATCCACCGCCAGCCGCCCAGGTTGCCCTGAATCTATCTGAAAGCACCAGCTGGATGCCAGAACCGGCATCAGGTTTGTTAAACTTATAATATAGGATATCCTGAAATCCGGATTTTGTGCATGTCAACCGGCACAAATAGGTTCTTCTGCATCATTTTTCAGTGCAGCTCTTTCACCAGCAGTAATCTCTGTCCCTCTTTGACCTCCTCCTGATCCAGTTCATTCATCTCCATGACATGGTCTACCGTAGTGTGGAATCGTTTTGCCACATCCCATAACCGGTCGCCTTTCTTCATAATATATCCGGTAATTCCCGGAAGGGCTTTCAGCGCTTCCAGATCCAGGGGCTTTTCCTGTATCCCCGTAATGACCGGACAGCGCACCGGCTGCAGAACCAGCAGTTCAAGATTCAGCGCCGCCCGTACCTCGATCGTATCATTTCCCATCATGACTGACGAAAGCTGATCCACTTCCGATGTCAGCTGCCATACACTTTCCTGGTCTATTTCAGGGACCTCAATGAAATACTGGAAGGGGATCACATCTGAGCCGGAACGGAGCGGTTCCTTATCATCCGAAGTCATATATAAAAATATCACTTCCAGCACGCCGCTGATCTCCAGTCCATCCCCCTTCACTTCCACCTGATCGATCTTGATCTGTCCATCATGATGGCAGATCTGCAGGATCCGGTCGGTGGGATCGTATTTCATCCGGTCGGTTATTTTGCATTTTCCTGTTGTGTTCGTTAGAATTTTATCAAACTGGTTTTCTTCTCTGACCACATCGATTTCCCGGTCTGTGGCGTAGAGATCTTCCACCAGTTCCAGTGGTTCTTCTTCGTAAATTTTTATATCCAGTTCCACCACCGCATCCAGATCCAGCTCCCGCAGTTCTCCATCTGCGTCCGGCTTCGCCTCCAGTTCCTTATGCACCAGCCGCATCCGGGTAAAAGATGGCATGCCCTCTGATATCTGGTCCAGTTCGATGGTTCCGGAAAATGGGATCGTCTCCTCAAACCACTGAACCGGCAGTTCTTCACCCTCTCCCTCATAAAGGCAGAATATCTGGATCTGTCCCTCTGCCAGAAGCGAGCCGTCCTGCGATTTGGCTGACGTTGCCAGCAGAGACACCTGCTTCCACAGGATCTGCTCCATGGCAGGTTTGTTGCCTGGAAGTGTGATGCTCTCCCGTACCCGCACCGTATCCTTTCTTCTGACCTTCAGGGCCGCTGTTTCCATCATCTGTCTGCGTACCTGAAGCGGGGAGTCTTCCAGGGCTTCCATGTTCCCTGACCCTGCTTCCCTGGCCTCCACCACAGCTTCGCCATCCATCAGTGCTTCGGAGCGGACCCGGAATGTGAGGATTGCTTTCACATTTAATTTTCTGGAATTGATCATCTCAGTACTTAGATCTTCCAGCTCCCAGCTGACTCCGGTCTCGTCCTTTTCCTCCAGTCCCGGCACGTTCATCGGCTCCTCGATCGCAATGCTTCCTGCCAATGTCTGTAAACCGCCTTCCGGGTTTCGGTAAAGCACCTGAAATGCCAGTTTTCCACGGATCATCACCCGTTCCGTCTGATTCCTTACGGAATCCAGGATCACATCCCCGGAATTTACGATGATCTTCTCCATATCATCCATGGCATCTGGAACAATAAAATCATCATCCAGCGTGATCTGCGTGGACGCCTGGCTCTTATACCGGCTCCTATGTAAATTTTGCCTGATCAGTTCGATTTTACTCATACTCCGCACCTGCCTTTCCTTGTGACAGTGTATGCGTTAACTTTCAAATCTATGTGGAAATTCGTTAACTGGCAAACTCAGCGGGGCTGATCGATCTGCTTCTCCAGCTGATTGATCTGCTTCTCCAGCTCCTTGATCCGTTCTTCCATCTTACAGTAATGTTCCATGGTAAGAACCGGTTTTTCTTCCTTCGGAAGCCGCATGCCATCTTTTTTCACCGGTCTTGCAGGAATGCCTGCTGCCGTGATGTTATTCTCCAATGGCTTTAATAATACTGCGTTTGCCGCAATGGTACAGTTATCTCCAACCTCAAAGGCGCCTAAGATCTTGGCTCCTGCGCCTACGGTCACATTGTTGCCAAGGGTGGGATGACGCTTGCCTTTCTGGGTTCCGACACCGCCCAGGGTAACGCCCTGGTAAATGGTACAGTTGTCACCGACTACTGTAGTCTCACCGATCACTACCCCGCATCCATGATCGATCAGAATCCCATGGCCCAGCTGCGCGCCCGGATGAATCTCGATCAATGTAAAAAAGCGGGCCATCTGGGAAATCCATCTGGCAATGAAAAACATGTGATGCTTATAAAACCAATGGGCAAACCGGTGCCAGATGAGTGCATGAACTCCCTGATATAAAAGCAATACCTCCAATGCACTTCTCGCCGCCGGGTCCCGTTCCTGTACAGCCTTTACGTCCAGCCAAATATCTTTTAAAATCATAATCTTCTCCAGTCCCTTCCTGTGTCTGTCAGATCGTAATCGTTCAGCCGCTTCCTGATCCTGCCAAATGTTATCGTTGTCCTTTAGTATAGCATATGCAGATTTCCCCGTCCACGATTATTGAAAAATTACCGGGGTTTCCAGAAGCTCCGTCTGGATCACGATCACGGGATAAGAAGTTTCCTTTGTCACCGTTTCTCCCTTTTCCGGTCCTGATAGCTCCGTATCAAATACAATGGCATTCTCTGTCAGGTACAGTTCTTTTACCTGTATACTGTATCCTCCCGTTTCCTGTGGACCATAGCCAGTAACGATGTAGAGCTTTTCCTCATCACTATAGGTCATCTTAAATGGTTGTACCTTCTTTTCCTCAATGATCGCTTTTAATTCTTCCGGTATCCGCTCCTGATCCATAACGGTAAACTCCAGATCACGGATTTTTGCCGTATCTCTGGTTTTCCCACACCCCACGAGAACACAGGATAAAATCAGGAAAAAAACCATTTTCCACCATTTCATTGTTATTTTCTTCATGTTCGCTCTCCACACAGTCTCTGGATTTACTAAAACTATATGAAACCGGCATGAAGAAAATAACCCACCGGGCCTGCCGCAGTGCGCATCCCGCGGAGCGTTTTTGTGTCATAGGGCGAAGTTTCCTATGACATAGAAAAAGGGAGCAGCTTA
>ERZ836877.4601-NODE-4601-length-13955-cov-38.407050_pt1 | contig 13955 bp, 15 predicted proteins | sample MGYA00519469_ERZ836877 | MGnify/ENA primary metagenome ERZ836877 (study PRJEB31850, sample SAMEA3708809) | human gut metagenome | biome: human gut; feature: human-associated habitat; material: faeces | place: China | collected 2014 ... | reverse complement strand
AAGAGGTATTTTCTATCTCGGTATGGAGTATGCTCCAGTTCTTTACAAGTGTAGCCATTTGGTTTCTGTTCTTCGTGGCTATCGAACGTTTGGGAGAAACGGAATTGGCAGTATCAAACATTGTAAGAAGTGTTTCCGCACTGTTTTCCGTTATCGTAAATGCGTTGGCAGGTGTCACCGGTTCTTTAGTGAGTAACCTGATTGGAGCAGGTGAAAAGAAAAAAGTTTTTCCGCTTTGCCATAAGATTATCCGTTTAGGATATGCGACAGGTATTCCACTGATTGCTTTAGCGTTGTTCTTTCACCAGCCCATTATAGGGGCTTATACGGAAAATCCCGCTATCGTACAGCTTGCATGGCCGCCTTTTCTTGTCATGCTATTGAATTACTTCTTTGCACTACCCGGTTACGTCTATCTGAATGCTGTCACCGGAACGGGAGCGACACGGACGGTATTCATTTTTCAGGTGATAACTACGATTGCTTATCTGTTCTGCTTATGGGGATTAGATTTTTGTGATGTCCCGTTAGCGGCATATTGGGCAGTGGAATACTTATATGTAATGCTGCTTGGTACACAATCCGTCATTTATCTTAAATATAAACAATACTAAGAACTGAAAGTTATGATGAACAAGATATATCCCCGTAAAGGTGACACGCAAACCGTTTATTTGAATGCTGTCGTAAAAGACCCGTCTATCGAAATAGGCGACTATACCATTTACAATGACTTTGTTTTAGACCCTCGTCAGTTTGAGCAAAACAATGTGTTGTATCATTATCCCATTAACCATGAACGGCTGATAATTGGAAAGTTCTGTTCTATTGCTTGTGGAGCAAAATTTCTGTTCAACTGCGCCAACCATACCCTGAAATCACTATCGACTTACACGTTTCCACTGTTCTATGAAGATTGGGAATTGGATAAGGCAAATGTAGCTTCTGCTTGGGACAACAAAGGCGACATCGTAATAGGCAATGACGTATGGATAGGCTATGAAGCCGTTATTATGGCTGGTGTCCATATCGGTGACGGTGCTATTGTTGGTACAAGGGCGGTTGTGACGAAAGATGTTCCGCCCTATACCATTGTGGGTGGTATCCCCGCAAAGGAGATACGAAAGCGGTTCAGTCCTGATATAATAGAACAGATGCAGGCTTTAAAATGGTGGGACTGGTCGGTTGATAAGATACGGGAGTTTTTGCCTTATCTGAAAAATGGACGTTGGGATAAATTACAGGCAATATGAAATCAATCAAGAATCTAATTTCACTCGGCTATTTGCTGATGGCATTATTGGTTATCGGCATAATGTATATTTGGTATAAAGAATGGTGCGATTTAGAGAAATTGGAAGTTCAAAATCGTCATATAGATACTTTTCGCCAAGAATCGCACGAAATATTTGTTCTTCTTATTGAGTTATCTTTATCGGGCGAGACAGTATTGGAATGGGAATATGCAGATTTGGAACATTACCATTATCAACGCATGGCAATGGACAGTATGCTATGCTGTTTCAAAACGATGTATCCGATTGAACGCATCGACAGTGTGCGCCATCTTCTTGAAGATAAGGAACAACAAATGCGTCAAATCGTGCAGGTACTTGAACAGCAACAAGCCATCAATGATAAGATCACTCGTCAAGTACCCGTAATCGTACAGAAAAGTGTGCAGGAACAACCGCAAAAACCGAAGCGGAAAGGATTCCTCGGCATATTCGGCAAGAAAGAAAAGCCAAAGCCAACCGTAACCACAACAATGCTCCGTTCCCTCGGCCGGGACATGATAGTCGAGCAACGGGCGCAAAGCCGCCGTCTGTCGGAACACACCGACAGCCTTGCGGCACGAAACGCGGAACTTAACCGGCAACTGCACGGATTTATACGCCAGATGGATAAAAAGGTGCAAGCCGATCTGCAAAAACGGGAAGCCGAGATAACCGCAATGAGGGAACAGTCGTTTATGCAGATAGGTAGCCTGACAGGATTCGTCCTCCTTCTGCTGGTAATCTCATATATCATCATACACCGTAATGCCAACCGAATCAAACGGTACAAACAGAAAACGACTGATTTAATAGGACAGTTGCAACAGTCGGTAGAGCAAAACGAGGCTCTGATAGCCTCCCGCAAGAAAGCGGTACATACCATCACCCATGAACTGCGCACACCTTTAACGGCAATAATCGGTTATACCGCGTTGATGGAAAAAGGGAATGATGCGGATAAAAAAGAGCAATATGTCCGTAATATCCGGCAATCTTCCGACCGGATGCGCGAAATGCTCAACACCCTGCTGAGTTTCTTCCGTCTGGACAACGGCAAGGAACAGCCGAATTTCTCTCCTTGCCGGATTTCGGCAATCACGCACATTCTTGAAACGGAGTTTACACCCATCGCCATGAACAAGGGGCTGGCTCTTACCATAATCAATCAGACGGATGCAGTCGTCCTGACTGATAAGGAACGTATTCTGCAAATCGGCAACAACCTGTTGTCAAACGCCATCAAGTTCACGGATAACGGTGGCGTTTCTCTGAGAACGGATTATGATAACGGGGTTCTGAAACTTATCGTCGAAGATACGGGCACAGGAATGACCGAAGAGGAACAGCAACGGGTGTTCGGTGCGTTTGAGCGTCTAGCAAACGCCGCCGCAAAAGACGGCTTCGGACTGGGACTGTCCATCGTACAACGTATTGTGGCGATGCTCGACGGTACAATACGGCTGGAGAGCGAGAAAGGCAAAGGCAGCCGTTTTACGGTGGAAATACCCATGCAGACAGCCGGGGAACTTCCGGAACGTATAAATCAGGCACAGATTCATCATGACCGTACATTCCATGATGTTGTCGCCATCGACAATGACGAGGTATTGCTCCTGATGCTGAAAGAAATGTATGCACAGGAAGGGATACACTGCGACACCTGCACCGATGCTGCGGAGTTGATGGAACTGATACGAAAAAAGGAATACAGTCTGCTTCTGACGGATCTGAACATGCCGGAAATCAACGGCTTTGAGCTGTTGGAGCTGCTACGTACCTCCAACGTTGGCAATTCAAAGACTATCCCGGTAGTCGTGACAACCGCTTCGGGCAGTTGCAGCAAGGAGGAACTTATGGAACGTGGATTCGCCGGATGCCTGCTCAAACCGTTCTCCATATCGGAACTTATGGAGGTTTCAGACAAATGCGCCATGAAAGGCAACCGGAATGAAAAGCCGGATTTCACCTCCCTGCTGTCATACGGTAATGAAGCCGTCATGCTGGATAAACTGATAGCGGAAACCGAAAAAGAAATGCAGGCAATAAGGGAAGCGGATCTAAAGAAAGACCTTCAGGAACTGGACGCCCTGATACACCACCTGCGAAGTTCGTGGGAGATACTCTGTGCCGACCAACCGTTAAGGAAACTATACAAATTGCTTCATAGCGAAGGTACATCAAATAACGAGGCTAACCATAATGCTGTTACTGCCGTACTGGATAAGGGTTCGGAGATAATCCGGCTGGCAAAAGAAGAAAGGAGAAAATACGAAAATGGATAAGACAAAAACCATCGTGGTGGAGGACAACATCGTGTATTGCGAGTTTGTCTGCAACCTGCTGGCACGCGAGGGATTCCGCACCGTGCAGGCTTTCCACCTCTCGACTGCGAAGAAGCTGTTGCAACAAGCGACAGAAGAAGACATAATAGTTTCCGACCTGCGTCTGCCCGACGGCAACGGTATCGACCTTTTACGCTGGATGCGCAAGGAAGGGATGATGCAACCGTTCATCATCATGACCGACTACGCCGAAGTGAACACGGCGGTGGAAAGCATGAAACTCGGCTCGCTGGACTACATACCCAAGCGGCTTGTGGAGGACAAACTCGTCCCTCTGCTCCGCTCTATATTGAAAGAACGGAATGCCGGGCGAAACCGTATTCCCGTGTTCCCCCGCAACAGTCCGGCGTTTCAAACAATCAGGAAACGCATAAGACTGGTAGCCCCCACCGACATGAGCGTGATGATATTCGGCGAGAACGGCACGGGCAAGGAACATATAGCCCGACAGCTTCACGATAAGAGCAAACGGGCAGGAAAACCTTTCGTGGCGGTGGACTGCGGTTCACTCACTAAAGAGCTTGCTACCTCGGCATTCTTCGGACACATAAAAGGAGCTTTCACGGGTGCGGACAATCGCAAAAAAGGCTATTTTTACGAGGCGGAAGGCGGTACGCTGTTCTTGGATGAGGTTGGCAATCTTGCAATGGAAACCCAGCAGATGTTACTTCGAGCCATACAGGAACGGAGATACCGCCCGATAGGTGATAAGACGGATAAAAGTTTCAATGTCCGCATCATCGCCGCCACCAACGAGGATCTGGAGGCGGCTGTGAACGAAAAGCGTTTCCGGCAAGACCTGTTATATCGTCTGCATGACTTTGAAATAACCGTTCCGCCGTTACGTGACTGTCAGGAGGACATCATGCCGTTGGCGGAGTTTTTCCGTGAGATTGCGAACAAAGAACTGGAATGCGGCGTTATCGGATTTGACGGGGAAGCCAAAAAGACATTGCTGACCCATGCATGGCCGGGCAATGTCCGTGAGCTTCGGCAGAAAATCATGGGCGCGGTGTTGCAGGCGCAGACCGGGCTTGTCACAAAAGAGCATCTGGAACTTGCCATGACGAAACAGACCTCGCCCGTCAGCTTCGCCCTGCGCAACGACGCGGAAGATAAGGAGCGTATCTTACGTGCGTTGAAGCAGGCGAACGGAAACCGCAAGGTTGCTGCCGAACTGCTCGGAATAGGGCGTACAACGCTGTACAGCAAGCTGGAAGAGTATGGGTTGAAATACAAATTCAGGCAATCATAGCTGGAATTAGCTGAGATGTGACTATACCCAAAGGGGATATTAAGGGGCTATTGTCGAGATTGAAAAAACTATTATAGGGTTTATGAAAAATATCACTTCTATAAAGGTATATATTTCAAAAAAATAATGCAGCCTTTGCGTTTATGAAAAATAGACGAGGGCAAACATCATATCATGCTCTTGCCCTCGTAGCAACTTACTTTTCTTTAGTTACGCCCTTAAAAGGTGTACCATCCTGTTTGACATCTATGAAACGCCCAGTATCTTTATCCCTCTTTACCCATTGTTCTGTTTTGGGATTAAAAACCTGAGAACGTTTTCTCACTGCACCATTGCGATGTCCGTCTCCTGACGGTGGATTTGTAGCCATGTTTAACCTCTTATATTTTGTTCTTGAATTATATAGCCAAGAACACGCTATTATACTTGTTTCGTTCAGATTCGATTATTTGTCATTTTAAGGTATGTACAATGATTTTTAGATACTTATGACAACTCTCCATTTGCTATATGATTGCATTTCGTGCGGGTAATACAATGCGTCGTACTTTCTGACAGTCAACAACTCCGTAAGAGAAATCTTCATTGAACTCTTATTCCATTTCCGGATTTATATAGTTTCTATTACTTGCAGAGTATTGTCGCATACCATTGATATATACAATCTCAGGTATATACTCACCTTTATTTTCCATATCTTTTTGCACTTCTCCTATTTTCCGTTTAATCTCATCAAGATTGTCCTTTTCCATGATTACCATGAATATGCCTGATTGTGCTCTTTCTGCTTTCATATAGGCAGGTAACTGAGTTCGATATCCATGAATAAGATTTTCGTTAGTAGAACGTTTTATCTCTATAACTGAATTTGCCTTTGAACCTTTGGTTATATGGAAATCAATCTCACCAACACCAGGATTATCCTCTCGTGTTATAGCCAAGTCTAAATTACCGGCTATTTTATACGTATCAGCCACAGTATATAGCAGAAGCTGCCAATCTGTTTCATCCGGAGTCCGGTTGTTTCGATAGAACAATTCCGAAATCCTGTTATGCTCAACTAAATGTTTGAATTGATGACACATTGCCAATGTGAGCTTATAAACCTCATCATTTTCGTCCTCATACTCAGTTGGCTTTTGAAATGGAATCTCGTCCAATAGCTCCTGAAGTAATATGACTTGATATTGGTTCTTATTATCAATTGTGAAATCATACGGCACCGCATTGAGATTCTTATAAAAACGAATTGCAGCTTCATAACAATCCTTATTCCCAACGATAAGATTCTTCCAATCTTTCTTTTTATAGTCCTTATACTCAGCCCAATTAACGCCAATCAATTCTGCAATCTTTTTTTTGAGCCGACTATTGTAATTACAGACATTGTCTATCTCTTCAAAATCATGTGCAACGGGAAGATTTGCTAAAAATGATTCTGGGATAAAATGAATAGGCTTGCCTTTGTAGAAAGGAACTTGGAACATAACTCCATATTCGAAAGTATAAGAATGAGTTGTTAGTCCCATTTCCTGAGCTATCCTTTGTGTATACTCCAGAAAGTGTCTTTGAAGGATGGCAATAACCATGTCACTGATTCTATCAGCTGCCATATTATCCTCTATTAATTGCATTAACCCGAAGATTTCAGGATCTTCAAGACCCGCATTTATGATGGTATATGCACTATGGGCAAGTTGTATGGAAATAGTGCCGCTGATCCCCCTTCCTCTTGTATTGCCTTTTGAAAACCCCAATCCTGTATTTGGGATTTCCTTGAAGGTAAATCTTTTTACCATTTGCTTAAAGAAACGGTCTTGAAGATTGTCAGCTTTTGAAGCTTTTACTAAAGGAATAAATAGTCTAAAATAGTTAAAGAATTCAGTATATGCATCCTTAAACTCTGGTATCTCACTCCCTTTCAGAAGAAGCGGGTCTATATGAAGCAAGGAGTCTTGATCCAAAAAGGCATTATATACTCCTTTTTGCAAAAAATCCTTATGCTTTATATTAAAAAATCTGCTGTATGTTAATGCCATGCTTATTGTCAGTTATAAGTTTCTAATTTATAGTTATAATGGATACTTTCTGTTTTTAACGGAGGTTATATGAACTAATCTCTTTTTCAAATAGCTATCTTGGAATGAGCGTATTGAGCAATTCAATGATTTTGTGTATTTCTGAATATGCCTTCAAATCCTCCGGCGATTCCTTACAGAGTTGGCACAACTTCTCTGAATTTGACATTGCCCGTTTCAAATCTCCATTCTCTGTCAGGTATTTATAGAGGTTGGTGCGTATGAAATATCGTTTTGTCTTTTCATACCCCGGCATATATTTCTGCAATTCGGGAAGCAGTTGTTCGTAACTCTCGTATCGCCGACAAACCACATTAGGCAAGAAATGAAGCAAGAACCAAAACTCCGTGCAAGGATTCGTTTCTACGAACATAACCTTTCCGGTATATTTCTTCTTGCTATACTCTTTCTTTGCTCGTTGATACAGTTGCATTTCGGAAGGATATTGATACAGTCTGTCCATATCAAATAGGCATACGATATAATCATATTGCTTGTTCAAATAGGACTCTGCCAATTTTAGTATATGGTTGATGTCGCTGTGTTGTGGAAAATCAGGCGCGACCTTGAAGGGATAGCGGCACGCAATCCTCAAAGAGTCGAAATAGAACCATTCTGTCTCTCCTTCGCCTATGATAGCGATGCTTTTTGTTACTGTCCGCCCCATATCATTAGTCGTTTAAGTCTATATACTGACTGCCAAGGAACGGCAACTTTACTAATTTCCCTTGCTTGTAAGCATTATATGGGGAGAGATTCTTATGCAGTCCCAAATTAGAAAGTCGTACTATTTTAGTTTCGCCAAGTTCGTCTTTATCGGTGAACCATATCGTATCACGGCGAATGAAATCTTCATTGAGAAGATTTATGTCGTGTGTGGTCAGAAGCATTTGAGAGGTTCCATTGCTGTTCGCCAAAAATACCTTTATAAAATAAGCCAACAGTTCGTAATGTATGCTTGTTTCCACTTCGTCAATGGGAACAAATCTATTAGTCTTTAGCAGGAAGTTCAGAATCACAGCCAAACCCATAAATCGCATAGTGCCGTTGGATTCGTATTCTTCTGATAAGTCATACAAACTATTTCCGGCTTTGTGTTTGAATGTTAGTTCGGTATTTGTGATTTTTCCTTTTCGGAGCATTTCGGCTTTTGCATCATTGCCAATAGGAGCATTCTGGATCAATTGCTCCAACTCAGGAGTAATCAGTTCCTCCTCTTCATGCAGAACAACATCCTCAATGTTAAAGTCAGAGGCTTTCAGAAAGCTCAAGATGAATTTTTTTAAGTCTCCACTCTCATCCTTATCCAAACGGGATTTTACATACCCCGATAGTAACATACCGGGAGCCAATACTTCTTTTACCTGCTTTGCAAAGTAATCATACACATCATTTAACCGGGTTCGTTCTACATTGCTCTTGCCAAATGCTGCAAGTACGCTACAATTATTGATAGTGTTGCCGGAAATTACATCCTGGCTCTTTTTCGTCAGTTTCAGATTGCCCCCAAAATCTATGGTCGTGGAATCTGTTACAGCATCATAACTGCGGCTATATAGTTTGGTCGGGCGAATGGAATCATAAACAATCAATGTCTCGGAATAAATATATCTTGTATCCAATTCAAAACTAAGGATATATTTTGACTGATTGATATAGAATACCATTGACATCTTCGTCGTTTCATTCCTTGAAGTGTCATCCAGCATGAAAGGGGTAACCCTTGTTTTATCATTTCGATCTTTTGGCATTCTTAAAACCAGCATTCTGAAAAAATTAATAGCACTCAATAAGTTAGTCTTACCGGAAGCATTAGCGCCATAAATGATCCCAATCTTTAGCAATCTCACCCCCTCTTTGACTTCGCATGAATACTCATCGGACATAAAGGTGTCTGACGAAGGCTCAAAACTAATTTTTTGAACCGATTTGATGGAGAAAAAATTTTCAATGCTGAACTCTGCTATCATGATTATTTAATTTATCGGATTTTATGGTGCAAAGGTACGAACAAAAATTGAAAACATCAAATTATACGCGCAAATTTCGTAAATATACTACAAAATATGAATATATAGTGTCAAATAATGTCTTTTATAACGGTGCTTACCGAACTACTTTCATATGATTTCACTTAAATGATTCCCTGCACTTAAATTATTCTCATTGAGAATACATAGGAATAATCATCGATTTAATAGCTTTTATAAAATAAAAATCGTACCTTTGCAGTTGTAAAGGTGTTCTTTTGATTAGTGCAATACAAGACAGAATAAAGAACTTTGCTCGTTTCTAAATCGTTACCTATCAAGAAACCAATCTTCGCAAACCATTCATTCTCAAAGGGAAAGACAATCAGCAATGTCTTCAGCAGTGCCATGTGATTTTCTTTTTTATTCCAGCCTTATTTACCCATGCTTTAACGTGTTTCGTGCATATCGGGAATGTGGGGAGCTTGAATATCAGGCTGTCCATATTTCCGTCCGCCGGTTCTCCGATAAGCTGTAGAAGGCTGTCGCTCAAGGGAATCACCACACCACTCAATCCGCTATGACCTTTTGTCTTCTGTTGCTGAAAGCGTAAGGTCTTTGTAAATTTGTCAACATTGCGATATGTCAGCAAGCGCGTATCACACCATCTTGTTCCGGTATATAAACCGAACATAAAAGCCCGCTGGACTTCTGTGTGTTCTCCTTCATAGTGTGTCTGGGCCAGCTTTTGAATTTCATCCGCTGTAAGGATATCTTTTTGCAACGCCATGTTATCGTACTTGATAGAGAAACCGTTGCATGGATTTTTCCGTATCAGTTCCTTTTCCACGGCTGCATTGACCATGTGTTTGAACCATCTGAAATATCCTTTTGGCCCGTCGCCGGTTCCATGACTTTTCAGATACTCTACAAATGCTCCGATTAGTTCCGGTGTGAGCTGCGACATCAACAAGGATTTTTCATATCTGCTGTATTGAGGCGATTCACGCAGAAAACGGAGGAATTTCTTATACACTTTGTCCATTCCTATTCTTGCAGTCGCAGCTTTAGAAGGGGAAGACATTACTTCCTTACAGAACTGATGGAAATCCTGCTGTTTGTCTTTTTTCAGACGGTATCCTTCACGGTCTTCAAGGAATTCCTGTTCTCGCTCAAAGCGTAGCTTTTCCGCGAGTGCCATTGTATTGCGGTTCTGAACACGCTCCTGCTGGCTTCGTGGATGAAGCCAGATGTAAAGGTTGAGATTTTCCTTTTTACGTATGTGTTTGATTTTATACTTTGGCTTTCCTGCCATTGCTCCATCCGTGTAGAATACCCGATTCCCATTCTCGTCGAGAACGGGAGTTTCAGACCGTCCGAGGTAATATTCGAGATAGAGGCTGGCTCTTCCATCGCTCAACTCGGACTGCTGGAGCTTGGGATTTTGCTTGTTGCGATTTTCTATTTTTGCCATAAATCTTTAATTTTGTGCAAAGATAATTTGGGAAAGAAGAATTTGAAAATCGCCGTTTACAGACCTTAACAATTCACTGTGCCCGAATGTTGAAAACAAGGGGTACTAAACGTGTACTTTTTGCGAAAATCGCCCTAAATGGAGGCAAATGACCGCAATTGTCAATAATGCCAAGTTGCTGAAACAAATAGATTTATCGGATTTGAGTTTTCATCATTTTAGATAATAAGGTATTTCGCAAAGTCAAGAAGGCATACGCTGACCAGGGAATGACAGAACGGTATCGTCCGCTATCAAAACGTCTGGCGAAAGAGAAAATACGTAAAATTGGTAGAGAGGTTATATACACCGACCGTCATACTGATGATGCCGAGACTACACGACTGGTACGTCGCATAGTTGAAAAACGAGCAGCGCAAGAGGCTCACAAAAATGCCGGTAAACATGACCGTGAGACCAATCGGTATCGCCACTCCATCCAAAGAGCTGTGTCATTCAACCTTTATAACAAACGGTACGTAGAGTATAATGCAGAGCTTCGCGCTCCCGGCACTCATTGGAAAGTTTGGACACACAACTCCAAAGGGAAGAAGGTTCTCGTGGCCAAATTCAGCTACAACACCTATGAAGAAGCTGTTGAAGCCTGTACCCGATACATGATGGCTCATCCTGAAGATTCCCGTCCTATGTCTGCATATATATGTGATTACTGCGGAAAGTGGCACATTGGACACGAAAGACTTCCTCAACATGTCATGGAACTCGCAGCAGAAAATTTTCAAGAAAAAGATGAAAAAATCTCTGCCTGATGTTGACCATCGAATCGAACACGGTATATAGATTCACAAAACCCAATATAAAGTAAAAAAAACATGAGTTACTACGATTACGACGAGTACGAGGACGAATACGCCGGTACTTACGCCCATGATGTTGAGGGCTATAGTGATGAAGACATCGACACCATCTTTGATGGAGATCCAGACGCTTACTGGAATATAGACTAAACAAACCACAAAATCATGAGCTTCTTTAATTTATTCAAAAAGAACGAAAAGGTAGAAACGCAATCAATCAACGTTCAAACCGCCGAGTCCTCAATGCCTATGGCAACCAAGGAAGAAATACAAAGCAATCTTGCGTCTGATTCAATTCAGAACTCAACAGATGGCAAAAAGCGCGTCCACAATCTCATTATCCTCGATGAGAGCGGATCAATGTCATCAATCTATCGCCCGGCTTTGACTGGAGTAAATGAAACGCTCCAGACAATCCGTGGTGCTCAGGATGAACATCCGGATCAAGAACACTATGTCACCCTTGTGGCTTTTGACTCGGGACATTACAACCAAATATATGCCCATGTGCCGGCAGCAAAGGCTACCGACATCACAAAAGAACAGTATCGTCCAGGTGGTTGCACACCTCTTTATGATGCGATGGGCAGAGGGCTAACCGAACTTCGTCCGAATGTAGCGAAAGACGATGTGGCACTTGTAACCGTCATCACCGATGGTTATGAAAACGCGTCAAGAGAGTACAATGGCAAAGCAATCAAGGCTCTTGTAGAGTCATTGAAGAGTCAAGGATGGGTGTTCACTTACATTGGTGCCAACCAAGACGTGGAGGCTGTCGCTGCTTCGATGTCTATCGACAATCATCTTGCTTTCGATGCAGATGACGAATCAACAGAAGAGATGTTCGCAAAAGAATGTCGCTCTCGCAAAAAATTCTTCGGTAAACTGAGTCGGAATATGCCGATGTGCGATCTCAGTGTCGGCTACTTCGATGAAGAGGACGATGACAAAGACAACAAGTTCTAATCTATGAAAATCCCCGGTCCTAGCTTCTCTTGGAAACGTGCTCTCGGCGTTTCCAAGTTGAAGCGGGATTTCGCCAAAGCCACTGGAATCCCAACAACACGCAATGGCATTGAGAGAAAAATCGGTAACACAGTCATTAACACTATATTCGGCAAAAAGAAATGAAACTCAAGTCCATTTTGCTGACCCTCTTTGCTCTTGTCAGCATATCAAGTGTATCTTTTGCCCAACCTCAGGGCAAACAGTCTTATAATTTCACCCGCGCTCTCGAAGAGGCTAAGAATGGGAATAAGGCTGATGCTATGGATTATCTCGCCAAAGAGGTGAGTGAGAATCCAAACAATGGTTATGCCCACATGACTATGGCTATCCTTCAGGCTGATGCCGAGAATTACAACGATGCGATGACTTCGATAAATCTCGCGATTAAGAAACTACCGAAAAAAGATCAGGAATATACGGGACGAGCATACGCATCACGCGCTCATTTATACGCTATAGCCGGTGATACTATTACTGCACTTGCTGATTTTGATAAAGCACTCAGAATCAATCCTGATGACGAGGACGTGCAAGAGGCATTGGGGCAGATGCTATATGAGTTGAAACGATACGATGAGGCCGACAATGCTTATCGCCGTATCATTGCAATCAATCCGACCAGCGTCATGGGTTATATGGGGCTTGGACGAGATGCTTATGCTGTGGGTAATTATGAAGAGGCTATACGTCAGTATGATAATGTTATCAAGATCACTACTGTCCACTAAAAAATGGACGTGGTTAAAAATTAAATAAATTCGGTTCACTTGAATCACAGAGGACATTGACATTTTTGAAATTCGATTTGTCGAACAGGTCACGCAGACAGGTTTTGTCCGTAAGCGAGATGCCCAGAATCTGAAGGACTTCGTAGATGCTTCGCTCCAGTTTCATGTCGTGCTGCACTATCGCCACAAGGCAATAAGTAATTATGGCACAATAGATTTGGATGCGGACGGCATTCTCGAACGTTCCCCAGAACTTCTTGATACGCAGGTGCTGTTTGATCCATTTGAAGAAAAGCTCCACGCTCCACCGATTGCGGTACAGTTCGGCTATTGTCTCGGCAGATGCCGTCAGATTGTTGGTCAGGAATATGTATCTTGTACCGTCTTCCGGATCGATGCAGACCACCTTACGAAGTTTCTCCGGGTAGTCCTTCGCGCTTTTATAAACCGTGAAGTAACCGGTTGCATCAGAAACCACGTTCTCAGGAAGCCTCCGTTTCCAAGTCACAGGCTTGAACCTGACATTGGTTTTCGCCCTGACGACGAAGAATGCTCCGATGCGGTTGATGGTGTAGAGATTGCCGAAATCGTTGTAGCCACGGTCGAAGATATAATGGGCGCCGTTCTCATACGGTATCTCCGGCATAGCCTTTGAATCGTGGACTTTCGCCTCGGTAATATGCACGAAAGCAGGAACTTGAGCCTCCACGTCATAAAGTGTGTGCATCTTGATGCCACCCTTGTGCTTGCGGAACTTGGCCCATTCGAACACCGACAGGCAAAGGTCGATGGTAGTTGAATCAAAGGCATAGACATAACCGTCACGCTCAAAGATTTTCTGTATCCGCCGCTTGCGTGCTTCCGTTATCATGAAGAAGGCGAACTCCTCGAAGATGCGGTAGTCGCGTTGCTCGTTAGCCTTGCTAAGATTACTCCTCGTTACGGATTTTCCGATTCCGAGATGAT
>ERZ836877.4598-NODE-4598-length-13960-cov-2.701906_pt1 | contig 13960 bp, 15 predicted proteins | sample MGYA00519469_ERZ836877 | MGnify/ENA primary metagenome ERZ836877 (study PRJEB31850, sample SAMEA3708809) | human gut metagenome | biome: human gut; feature: human-associated habitat; material: faeces | place: China | collected 2014 ... | reverse complement strand
TTGTAAATAGAAAGACAATCCTGTTTTTTATGGAAATACGAAGAAGCCATGAAATAAATTTTTATGTACAAAAAATAATATTTTATAAACTATCATAAAAATGACGAAAAATAAAATTAATTTTCATTGACATTTGGATAAAAAACGATTAAAATACAACTAGATAAAAAAATATTTCTTGAAAGAAATATAACAAGAAAAATTATTTTATGAAAACCAGGTAAAAATGAAAGGATGTCAATGGGAAAAGAAAGTGTAATTAACAATAAATATGTTTACTCGATCATGAAGGAAAACAATATCAAAGCAAAATATGAGGAGTTATTTCCGGCGGAAAAGAAAGTGGCAGATTACATTTTGAATCACATGGAAGAAGTGATGCTACTGAATGTATCGGAACTGGCCGGGAAAAGCGAGACCAGCGATGCGACGGTAGTAAGAGCCTGCAAGCATCTGGGCTACGGCGGATATTACCAGATGCGGATCTTGCTTTCTCATGATTTGGGAAAAAGCGAGAATAATAATAAAGAAGAAAAACTGGAGACGGCTCAGAAATTATTTTCCTATCATGGAGAACGTGTGAGATATCTGGCGGAACACATCAAGACAGAGACGCTGCTCAATGTGTCGAAGATTCTGATGACCAGCAGAAATACCCACATCGTGGGCGTGGGCAATACCGTTCCGGTGGTGATGGATCTGGGCTTTCGGCTGGAGCGGCACGGAGTTCCCTGCACCTACTCCATGCTGCCGGAGTATTATTACAACCACATCGCTCTCGGCAGCAGCCAGGACGCTATGATTGCCATTTCCAGAACAGGCGCTTCCAAACAGGTTATCCGCGCGGTGGAGATGGCCCATAAAAAAGGCATGAAGATCATCGTTATTACCGGGGAGCTGAACAAACAGATTACAGAATACGCGGATGAAGTGATTCATATCGCGGAGAAGAATAGTAATGAAGGTATAATTATCAAACCAGATTCCCATCTGCTTGAGATTGCCGTCAACGACGCCATTTTATATTCGGTCAAGAATTACAAAGAGCTGGCCGACGACATGGCGAAGCAGCAGGTGGAGAAGGAAAACATCGATATCCTGTTAAGTGAATTCAAACTATAGCAATATAGTGGAAAATAAAAGGGAAAGGAGGAAACACAATGATAGTTGGATTTAGAATTGATGAAAGACTGATTCATGGTCAGGTCATAGCCACATGGCTGAAAACACTGGGCGTAACCCATCTGATCGTAGCGAGCGATGAGGTCGCTGCAGATCCGAAACGCCAGCAGATTCTGAAAGTGATACTGCCTCAGAATGTGAAATGCCTGATCAAAAGCGTCAACGACGTGATCCGAGTGCTGAAGGATCCCAGATGCGATTCCATGCGAATTCTGCTGATTACAGGAAATCCGCAGGACGCCTGTCAGATCGCGAAGGAGATTCCGGTACTGAAGGAAGTGAACCTGGCCAATTACGGAAGTATCACGAAGCCGGACGTCAAGGACAAGATCAGTATTTCACCTATGGTGTATTTGGATCAAGAGGATGTCAAAGCGGCTAACGAACTTATTAACTTGGGATTAAAAGTGTATACGCAGAAAACACCCTCTGATCCAGTTAAAAGTATAGCAAAAATTTAAAGAAAAATCTAGAGAAAAATCAAGATATTTAAGGAGCAAAAACTATGTTAAATGCATTAATCGTAGCCTTGGCTTACTGGGCGTTATTATTGCTCTATAGACTGGGAGCCAACGGCATGGCTGACAGACCGATTTTTGTAGGACCGGTCATCGGATTATTATTAGGGGATATTACAACAGGAGTATTAATCGGAGCAGCACTTGAAGTTATCTATCTGGGCGTCGTGAACGTAGGCGGAGCACAGTCTACCGATACGCTTTACGCGACCTGTATGGCGGTAGCGCTGGCTATTATGACAGGCATCAATCAGGAAGCGGCGATCACGTTAGGTATCGCGTTGGGCTATATCGGCCTTCTGATGCTTCAGGTAACCAGAATTTTCTTCGCGTTCATGTGCCCGATTCTTGACCGGGTAGCAGAGGAGGGCAATTCCAGAAAGTTCTCGTTCATGTACATCGGCCATATTGTAGTGGGTTACGGCTTCGGCGCCATCACCATTTTCGTAGCTCTGGCAGCAGGCGCAGACGCGACACAGGCGTTCATCGATTCCCTGCATCCGGCTATCATGGGCGGTCTGCAGACAGCAGCCGGTTTACTTCCGGCACTGGGACTCGGCATCCTGTTAAATATGCTTTGGGATAACAAGAAAATCATGTACTTCTTCCTTGGCTTTGTTCTGGTGGTATACATGGCAATGCCGACCATCGCGCTGGCAGTTATCGGCGTCTTCCTGATGCTGACCGATCTCTACAGAAATCAGGATCTGCTGGCAGTTAAGAAACTGGTTTCCAAGGGCAAAATGACGGAAGAGGAGGAATTCTTTAATGAGTAATAGTGTTAAGGAAAATAAAGTTTTAAAGCGTATTCTGAATCGTAGCTGGGCGGTAGGAGCCGCATACAACAATGTGCGTGGTCAGGGTCACGGCGCGATTTACTGCTTATATCCTCTGCTGGACAAGCTGTATCCGAATCCGGAGGACAAAGAGAAAAAAGTAGAGGCTATCAAGAGACATGAGGTGTTTTACAACATCACCCCCCAGGTAAATACTATCGGACTTGGTATCTTCGCCGCTTTGGAGGAGAAGATTGCGGAAGACGATAACTTTGATAAGAGTACTGTAAACTCCATTAAAACAGCTATCATGGGACCGGCCAGCGGTATCGGCGACGCCATGTTCCAGGTTACGATTAAGCTGATTGCGGCCAGCATCGGTCTGAGCTTCGCGCAGAACGGCTCACCCCTTGGAGGTATTCTTTTCTTCCTGATTTTTAACCTCTGCAGCTGGTTTGTGCGGAAATATCTGATGAATCTGTCCTACAACGCAGGTGAAAAACTTGTGGCGACAGCAAGCGAGACAGGAATTATTCAGCTTCTGACCAACGCGGCTTCCATCATCGGTCTGTTCATGGTAGGTGGTCTGGTGGCAAATTCTGTAAAATTATCCCTGGCATTCAGCTGGGAGGCAGCAGGAGGAACCATTACCCTTCAGAGCTTCTTTGACGCGATTATGCCGAACTTCCTTCCGCTGGCAGCCACCCTTCTGGTTACATACGCACTGCGGAAAAAGGCAAACGCAAACCTGATTATGATTCTGATTATCGTGCTTTCCATCGTTGGAAAGTGGATTGGACTTTTCTAAAAAATAAGAAAGAGGAGGAAATGAAAAATGCTTGTTACAATGGCGGAAATTATGAACCGTGCGAGAGCGGAGGGCTATGGCGTGACAGCCCCCAATGTACAGAGTGAGGACACAGTCAGAGCGGTTATTAAGGTCGCAGAGGATCTGAACGCGCCGATGATCATCGACGTAAATGCGTTCATTCATCCGGATCTGCCCTGGTTTATTCAGATGATTCGTGAACTTTCTGAACTCTCTCCGGTGCCCATTGCCATCAATCTGGATCATGGAAAGACCTATGAGGATGTGATTCTGGGCATCCGTTCCGGTTGCACATCTGTCATGGTAGACCGCTCATCACTTTCCTATGAGGAAAATCTAGAGCAGACAAAGGAGATCGTAAAGATTGCGAAGGCTCTGGGTATCAGCGTAGAGGCTGAGCTGGGTCATGTGGGCATGGGTGCCAACTATGAGGTAGATGGCGTCAGCAATCTGACCGAGCCGGATCAGGCAGCGAAATTCATCCAGGAGACTGGCGTAGATTGCCTGGCAGTTGCCATCGGAACGGCGCACGGCAGATATAAGGGAACGCCACATATCGATTTTGAGCGTCTGGCCCAGATCGTGGAAGCCTGCGGTGATACACCATTGGTACTGCACGGTGGTTCCGGAACCGGTGACGAGAACCTGGCGAGAGCAGTCAGAAGTGGAATCCAGAAGGTAAATCTGGCGACGGAGCTGGTGGTAGCAGGAAAAGAGGAGCTGGTGGAATTCTTCAAGGATCCGAACTTTGATAAGTGGAAACTGATGCCCACATTCATCAAGGGCTACAGTGACAGACTGGCTCATTACGTAAAATTATTCGGACAGGATGGAAAGGCTTGGACTAGGTAGGTAACATATGATCAGATTTTTGATAGCGAGTCACGGACGCCTGGCGGACGGATTCAAAAGTACGGTAGAGGTTATCATCGGAAAAGATGTGGCGGACAAGATAGAGACAGTCAGTGCTTTTATAGGGGAAAGTATCGAGGACGCAAAGGGAAGGCTGGAAGCGGTGGTAAAAGCCATTCCGAAGGAGGAGCAGGTCATCATTTTCAGCGATATTATGCATGGAAGTGTGAATCAGTACCTGATGCCTTTCGTAGATGATGAAAGAGTATTTCTGATCACCGGAACGAGCTTTCCGTTGGTGTGCGATATTATTATCCAGTACTGTTTCTACGAAGACGCAAAGGTGGCTCCGGAGGAACTGGCGGCGGCCGTAGAGAGAGCAAAAGACGAGATCATTTTTGTAAACCAGGCAATGAAAAAGGAACAGTCAGAGAAAAACGAAGACGACTTTTTTGAATGATGAAGGAGTGGAAACTATGATTAGATTTGCAGACGCCTGCGGAAAGACAGGAAAAACCATAGCAGCCAGATTGCTGCCGGAGACAGATTTAATAGAGGGAATTGAAGCGGTATGCGAGAAAAACGGCGTGAAGCACGCGTACGTTACCTGCTTCGGATCCTTTGCGAAGACCGGATATATGTATCTGGTTCCGAAGCCGGAGGCAAAGATCGGCGCAGGCTACGGAGACGTATTTACCTGTGAGGGTCCGGTGGAATTCCTGAACGGAACCGGCGTGGTATGTCAGAATGATGGAAAGTACGACACCCATTTCCACGCGACCATGTGCGACAAGACCGGAAAGGTATTTGGCGGACACATTGTAAAAGGACAGACGCCCACATTAACCACCGTTGATTTGGTCATTGTTGAGATTGCGGATGTTGAGATGCTGAGAGTATTCGACGAGGAGACAGCGCTGACGCAGTTCCTTCCGAAAGCATAACAGGCAGATTTCAAAGGGATATCAGACACGGTTTGATATCCCTTTTGAGTTGTAATGGAGAAAGCAGATATGATGGGAAATATAAAACTGGGCGTTATCGCGGATGATTTTACGGGAGCCAGCGACGCGGCCTCATTTCTGGTCAAAGCCGGGTACCGGGTTATCCTGCTGACGGATGTCCGCGGGGTTCAGCCGCTGGACTGCGACTGCGTGGTTGTGGCGCAGAAGATACGAAGCGTGCCGCCCAAAGAGGCGATTCGCCAGGTGCAGGCGGCTCTGGGACTGTTCCGGGCGCTGGGCGTGGAGAAGGTATACTACAAATATTGTTCCACCTTCGACTCCACACCAAAGGGAAATATCGGAATCATCGGGGACTATCTGATGGAGGCGCTGGATGTGCCGTACACGCTTCTATGTCCCTCCCTTCCGGTAAACGGGAGAACCGTAAAAGACGGAAGGCTGTATGTGAACGGTCAGCCGTTGGACGAAAGCCCCATGAGAAATCATCCGTTGAATCCCATGTGGGATTCCTATATACCGAATCTGATGAAAGAGCAGTCCGGGTATCCCTGTTATGTTCTGGACAGGGAGACACTGAAACAGCCGTCAAAGGGTGTGAATGAAGCACAGAAAACTGGAAAATTTTACCTGGTCCCGGATTATGAGACGGAGGAGGATGGAAGGGCGATTCTCGCTGCCTTTCCGGATCTGCGTCTGTATACAGGCGGTTCGGGACTTTTGGAATATTTCGGCGGCGCAGGCGGACGGGGAGAAACGGTATACAAAAGCGAGGGCGACAGTGAAAAAGCGGTGATTCTCTGCGGAAGCTGCTCGGAAATGAGCGGCAGGCAGATCCGCAGTTATATCGAAAAAGGCCATCCCTTTGTCCGGATTGACTCGGAAAAGCTGCTGGCTGGGGAGGTAAACGCGGAGCAGATATTTGAGACAGTCCTGCAAAACCTCCCGGAGACGACAGTGGTATACAGCGACGGCGTAGAAAAAAATATGAGCGGCGTAGCGCGGGATGAGACGTTTACGAAGCTGTCTACGTTATTTGAAAAGTTGCTGGCAGATCTGAGCGAAAAAACACTGCAGGCCGGATTTGGTAAAATCGTGGTGGCAGGCGGTGAGACTTCAGGCGCGGTAACCCTCCGGCTCAACTATCACGCATACCATATCGGCCGAGTGATAGCGCCAGGCGTCCCCATGTTGATACCAGTGGAAAATCCGAAGCTGCAGCTGGCATTGAAATCCGGTAATTTCGGGGATGAAGAATTTTTTACGAAAAGTCTGAGTGAGGAGAAATAAAATATGAATGAGACAATGAAAGAGGTTATCTGGGTCGCCAATCAGTTATTTAACCGGGGACTGGTGACCGGTTCAACAGGAAATATCAGTTTCCGGGACGGAGATACGGTCTATATCTCAAAAAGCGGCGGTTGTTTCGGGCGGCTGGATGAAAATGGTTTTGCGAAAATTGCTTTGGATGGAACGATTCTGGAGGGAAAGCCCAGCAAAGAATATCCGCTGCATCTGGCCATGTACCGGGTTTCCGATGAAAATCAGGTCATCATCCATACCCATAGCTTTTACGCCACGCTGATTTCCTGTCTGAAGGATAAGGAAAAGGCGTTTGCCGGTTTATATGCGTATACGCCTTATCTGAATATGAAGACCGGCGGTCTTCTGAAGGCGGTTCCCTATCAGAAACCGGGCAGCAGGGAATTGTTCGCGGACTTTGAGGCAGTGGTGGATGAGAAGACCAAACTGTACTTTTTGAACAATCACGGAGTCGTACTGGGAGCGAAAAACGCGCTGGACGGCTTTTATACACTGGAAGAGCTGGAAACCAACTCAAAACTGTTGTATACGATTGAAAAATATGGAAAGGAGGAATTTCAGACCGTCTAGGAAAATAAAGTTCACACATTTTTAAGATTTATTTTATTGACAATCAAACCCAAGCGTACTAACATATAGGATACTATATAGGGAGCTATATAGTATCCTATTTATTATGAAAAAATTCACAGAAGGAGGATCAACCAATGAGGAGGGGGCCCAGCCCAATCAGCAAGCGGATTCGGATTATCAACAACAAGTTCCGCGAGCTGTGGGATAAAAATCTTCTGAAATACAACCTGACCGGCATGCAGATGGAAATACTCTATCTGAAATGCAATCCGGACAAGGAAATTCATCAGCGGGAGATCGAGTACTGGTTCCAGCTGAAAAACCCGACGGTGACCGGCATCCTGAACCGGTTGGAGGAAAAAGGCTATATCGCCAGACGGCGGAATCCGGATGACGGCAGATACCGGATCATTGAAGTGACCGAAAAAGGCAATCAGGTCATGGAGGATATGGGAGAGGGAGCCAGAAATCTGGACGAACGAATCTACGCCTGTATGACGGACGAGGAGCAGGCAAAGCTTCTGGAGCTTCTGGACCGGATCCTGGCGACTATGACGGAAAATGATGGAACAGAAGAACAGTTAGAGCAGCATAGAGAAAGAATCACACAAGGAGGGCACACATGCTGAAGACATTAAAGGCCTATATAGGCGAGTACAAAAAGACGGCCATCTCAGCGCCGATTTTTATTGTCTTCGAGGTTATCTTTGAGATGATCATTCCGCTTCTGATGGCGGCTATCATCGACAACGGACTTGAGACAGGCAACATGAAATACGTAATCACGATGGGACTGGTGATGCTTCTGGTATCCTTTGCGTCCCTGTTCTGCGGAGCTTTTGCCGCGAAGCAGGCGGCCATCGCGTCTACCGGCTTTGCGAAAAATGTAAGAGAGGGAATGTACAATCATATCCAGGAATTTTCCTTCTCCAATATCGATCATTTTTCTACCGCGGGACTGGTTACACGTCTGACCACCGATGTAACGAATGTACAGAACGCGTTCCAGATGATGATGCGTATGCTGATGCGCGCGCCGGTCATGCTGGTTACGGCCATGACTATGACCTTTATCATCAACGCCAGACTGTCCTGTGTATATTTGGTGGCGCTGGTATTCTTAGGAATCGTCATTGCCTTCCTGATGGGACGCGTAGGAAAATATTTCCGTGAAATGTTCGATAAATACGACGCCCTGAACGCGGATATCCAGGAAAATCTGACCGGTATCCGGGTAGTCAAGGCATACGTGCGTGAGGAGCATGAGAAGCAGAAGTTCGGCAAGGCCTCCGAGGCCGTATATCGCTGCGCAGTTCGGGCCCAGAAGCTGATGGTCAGCATGATGCCCACCATGCAGTTTACGGTTTACGCCTGTATCATCGCGGTGTCCTGGCTGGGTGCCAGAACCATCGTAGCGGGCAATATGACCACCGGCCAGCTGATGAGCCTCTTTACCTATACCATGAATATCATGATGAGCCTGATGTTCATCGCTATGGTAGCTGTTATGCTGACCATGGCCAAATCCTCCGCAGAGCGTATCTGCGAGGTCTTAAATGAAAAGAGCAGCCTGACCAATAAGGAGCAGGCTGTTACAGAGGTTCCCGACGGCTCCATTACCTTTGACAACGTATCCTTCAGCTATCGGAACGACGAGGGTAATCTGAATCTGGATCATATCAATCTGGAAATCAAATCCGGCGAGACTGTAGGGATCCTGGGCGGCACCGGAAGCGCCAAGTCTACGCTGGTACAGCTGATCCCCAGATTGTATGACGTAACAGGAGGAAGCGTCCGGGTAGGCGGCATCGACGTCCGGGATTACGACCTGGATTCCCTCCGGAATCAGGTGTCCATGGTGCTTCAGAAGAACGTGCTGTTTTCCGGCACCATCAAGGAAAACCTGCGCTGGGGCGATAAGGACGCCAGCGATGAGGAGCTGATCCGCGTCTGTAAGCTGGCCTGCGCCGATGAATTTATCCAGCGCTTCCCGGAGCAGTATGACACCTGGATTGAGCAGGGCGGCAGCAATGTGTCCGGCGGACAGAAGCAGCGTCTCTGTATTGCCAGAGCCCTGTTGAAGAAGCCGAGAATCCTGATTCTGGACGATTCCACCAGCGCGGTGGATACCCATACGGACGCCATGATCCGGAAGGCCTTCCGGGAGGAGATTCCCGATACCACCAAGATCATCATTGCCCAGCGTATCTCTTCCGTACAGGATTCGGATAAGATTATCGTGCTGGATGACGGCGCGGTGAGCGGCGTCGGAACCCATGCGGAATTATTGAAAAATAACGCAATCTACCGGGAAGTATACGAATCCCAGCAGAAGCCCACAGACAGCGAAGGAGGTGACGCAGAATGAGCAACAGTAAAAGACCCGGAGGTCCCGGAGGACCCAGAGGCATGAGAAAAGGCCCCAAGGCGAAAAACCCCATGAAGACGCTGAAGCGAATCTTCGCCATCATCGTAAAGGGCTATCCGATTCAGTGCGTACTGGTTATCATCGGTATCGTAGTCGGAGTACTGGCCAACGTATACGGCAGCTTATTCCTGCAGTCTCTGATCGATGACTACATTACACCCCTGGTGGGAAGCTCCGCGCCGGATTTCACGCCGCTTTTGAAGGCGCTGGCCACCATGGCGGTGATTTATCTGGTGGGCGTGGTCTCCAACTATCTGTACAACCGCCTGATGATTTACATTTCCGAGGGCAGCCTGAAAAAAGTAAGGGACGGCCTGTTCGACCACATGGAGACCCTGGCGATTCCGTATTTTGACACCCATACCCACGGAGACCTGATGAGTATCTACACCAATGATACAGATACCCTGCGGCAGATGATCAGCCAGAGTATCCCGCAGCTGCTGTCCTCCGCCATTACCATCGTCAGCGTCTTCGCGTCCATGGTATACTTAAGCCCGATTCTGACTCTGATGATCATTGCCATGGTATTCGTCATGACAAATGTCATCAAGAAAATCGGCGGCCAGTCCGGCCGGTACTTTATGGCGCAGCAGCAGGATCTGGGTAAAGTCAACGGCTACATTGAGGAAATGATGGACGGCCAGAAGGTGGTAAAGGTCTTCTGCCATGAGGAAGAAGCCAAGGCAAAATTCAAGGAGCTGAACGACAAGCTCTTTGACAGTGCCAGCAACGCGAACGTCTATGCCAACGTGCTGATGCCGGTAATGGGAAATATTGGAAATGTCAATTATGTGCTGACCACCATTGTAGGATCTCTGCTGGCCATCGGCGGGATCGGCGGCCTGACCCTGGGCGGTCTTGCCTCCTTCCTGCAGCTGACAAGAAGCTTCAACCAGCCGATTACCCAGATTGCCCAGCAGTTTAACTCTATCATTATGGCCCTGGCAGGCGCGGAGCGAATCTTCAACCTGATGGATGAGCCCTCTGAGCAGGACGGCGGTTATGTAACCCTGGTCGATGCCCGCTATGAGGGTGACAAGCTGGTGGAGGTGCCGGAGCGTACCGGTATCTGGGCCTGGAAGCATCCCCATCATGACGGTACCATCACATACACGGAGCTGAAGGGCGACGTAGTTATGGACGGGGTAGACTTCGGCTATACACCGGAAAAAACCGTACTTCACGACATTAAGCTCTACGCGAAGCCCGGACAGAAGGTGGCCTTCGTAGGCGCTACCGGAGCCGGAAAAACGACCATTACCAACCTGATCAACCGTTTCTACGATATTCAGGACGGAAAGATCCGTTACGACGGTATCAACATCAATAAGATTAAGAAACAGGATCTGCGTCGTTCCCTGGGTATGGTACTTCAGGACAGCCACCTGTTTACCGGCACCGTAGCCGACAATATCCGGTACGGCAAGCTGGACGCCACCGACAGCGAGGTCAAGGGCGCAGCCATGCTGGCAGGAGCAGACAGCTTTATCACGCACCTGCCCCAGGGCTATGATACCATGCTCACCGGAGACGGCGGCAACCTGTCCCAGGGACAGCGTCAGCTTCTGACCATCGCCCGTGCAGCCATTGCCGACCCGCCCGTCCTGATCTTGGATGAGGCGACGTCGAGCATCGACACCCGAACCGAAGCAATCGTCCAGCGAGGCATGGACAGCCTGATGCAGGGCCGTACGGTATTTGTCATTGCCCACCGTCTGTCTACGGTCCAGAATTCGGACGTCATCATGGTGCTGGAGCAGGGACGCATCATTGAGCGGGGCAATCACGAGGAACTGATTGCCCAGAAGGGCAAATATTATCAGCTCTATACCGGAGCCTTTGAACTCTCATAACCTTAATCTTGAAAACCAGCTCTGTGGGGTTCGAACACACGATTTTTGAACCTCGCAGAGCGTCCGTCTTAAAAGGAGCTTTTATGCGAGAAAAATTTCAACATTTTATGCAAGGCCGCTACGGCGCCGATCAGCTGTCCCGGTTTCTGACTACCATCGGCCTGGTTCTGATTATTCTGAACCTGTTTGTCCGCAGCAATGCGATCACTTATCTGGTAATGGCTCTGCTTGTTTACTGCTATTACCGGATGTTTTCCAGGGATTATAACCGCCGTTACGCGGAAAATCAGAAATTCCTGACCTGGCAGAACAAAATAAAATACAAAGTAAATAACTGGAAAAGAAACCTGGCCGACCGCAAAACCCATCACATCTACAAGTGTCCCAGCTGTGGCCAGAAGATCCGTGTCCCCAGGGGCAAAGGCAAAATCATCGTAACCTGCCCCAAATGCCGGATGGAATTTCAGAAAAAAAGCTAAAACCCAAAAAGCAATGCAGTCTGTAAAAAGATTACATTGCTTTTTTGAATAGAACAATGTGGAAAAATAATATTTCCCTGTGTATAAAAAAATCAGGAACCGCTCATAATGTGGATAGAAACGGATACCGTCCAGCGACGGCAGAAAGGAGATTCTATATTATGAAGAGGTTCAGAAAATACACAGCAGGACTGTTGCTGCTTGTACTGGTCCTGGGCGTAAGCGCCTGTGGCAATTCCGACAACAACGGCGGAACCAACAAGCCGAACACCGAAAACAACGGAACTACCAATAACGGAGCCACCACCGACGGCACCGTGAACAATGGAACCGTCAATGACGGCAACATCGTAGACGACGCCGTAGACGGCGCAGGCGACGCAGTCGAGGATGTAGGCGATGGCATCATGAACGGCGTGGATGACGTGGTAGACGGCACAGAAAATGTGGTGGACGATATGACGAATGGGACAACGAACACCAATAACGGCACCACAAACCAGACCACTCGTTAAGCCTGAAAAGAAAGCAAAAAGCAATGCCCTGCAGATCGAGATGGATTTGCAGGGCAATTTTATGGGAAAACCTGGTCTGACGGTGAGATTCTTTGTGATTCCCGTCTTGCAGACCCGTCCAAAATGCGCTATACTGTAGACTGAATCGGCGCGCGGGAAAAGCGCCGGAAGCAAGAGAAAGAAAAGGGCAGGGATAAAACAATGAAGTGCATTACTGTAAAAGAATTATATCGCAACACCGAAAGCTATCTGGATAAGGAAATCACAGTAGCAGGCTGGCTCCGCAGTAACCGTGGCTCCAAGGCCTTCGGCTTCCTGGTTATGGGAGACGGAAGCTGCTTCCAGACACTGCAGATCGTATACCATGATAACATGGAGAATTTTAAAGAGGTTTCCAAGCTGAACGTGGGCGCAGCTGTGATTGTAAAGGGAACTCTGGTTGCTACACCGGAGGCAAAGCAGCCCTTCGAGATTCAGGCAGAAGAGGTTGTGGTAGAGGGCGATTCCGCGCCGGATTATCCGCTGCAGAAGAAGCGCCACTCCTTCGAGTATCTGAGAACCATTCCCCATCTGCGCGCCAGAACCAATACCTTTCAGGCTGTATTCCGGGTTCGCTCCCTGATTGCCTACGCGATTCACCAGTTCTTCCAGGAGAGAGGCTTCGTATACGTACATACGCCGCTGATTACCGGAAGCGACTGCGAGGGCGCAGGCGAGATGTTCCAGGTAACGACGCTGGATCTGAACAATGTACCGAAGACCGAAGAGGGACAGATCGATTACAGTCAGGACTTCTTCGGAAAAGAGACGAATCTGACCGTAAGCGGACAGCTGAACGGCGAGACCTACGCTATGGCGTTCCGTGATATCTATACCTTTGGACCGACCTTCCGCGCGGAGAATTCCAATACCACACGCCATGCGGCTGAGTTCTGGATGATTGAGCCGGAGATGGCCTTTGCGGATCTGGAAGACAATATGGAAGTAGCCGAGGCTATGCTGAAATATGTCATCAGCTACGTGCTGGAGAATGCTCCGGAGGAGATGAATTTCTTCAACCAGTTTGTGGACAAGGGACTTTTGGACAGACTGCACGGCGTGCTGAATTCCGAGTTCGGTCATGTGACCTACACCGAGGCCATTGAAATTCTGGAGAAGAACAACGACAACTTTGATTATAAGGTAAGCTGGGGCTGCGATCTGCAGACCGAGCATGAGCGTTATCTGACCGAACAGATCTTCAAGCGCCCAATTTTCGTAACAGATTACCCGAAGGACATCAAGGCCTTCTATATGAAGCTGAACGAGGACGGCAAGACCGTAGCCGCTATGGACTGTCTGGTACCGGGAATCGGAGAGATCATCGGCGGAAGCCAGAGAGAGGATGACCTGGAGAAGCTGACCGGCCGTATGCAGGAGCTGGGTCTGAAGGAAGAGGATTACGGTTTCTACCTGGATCTGCGGAAATACGGTTCTGTCCGTCATTCCGGCTTTGGCCTGGGCTTCGAGCGCTGCGTGATGTATCTGACCGGCATGGGCAACATCCGCGACGTGATTCCGTTCCCGAGAACCGTAAATAACTGCGAGCTGTAATCAGAATCTAATATTTTACAAATTATATGGAAATGTAATTAGAATATCTGTATCATTCTCTGATTGGGGGTGGT
>ERZ836877.4592-NODE-4592-length-13977-cov-5.164416_pt1 | contig 13977 bp, 22 predicted proteins | sample MGYA00519469_ERZ836877 | MGnify/ENA primary metagenome ERZ836877 (study PRJEB31850, sample SAMEA3708809) | human gut metagenome | biome: human gut; feature: human-associated habitat; material: faeces | place: China | collected 2014 ... | reverse complement strand
GTGTCCCAAGCATACTTTACACTATGATGTCCGCAGTCTCGAATCTGATTACCTTATCAAGCTCCCCCAGCGGCATTTCAACCTGATAGCCAAGCTTTCCGGCGCTGAAAAATATTGTGTCATAGTCATAGGCTGTCTTTTTGCCTGCGCTCTGTGCCTCCTGCGATGGAACATGGAACACTGTCCTGAAAAATTTCTTCATGCCAATCGGTGAACAGCCGCCGTGGATATAGCCTGTGAGCGGCAATAAATCCTTAGACTTTAACATCTCAATCGACTTCTCACCGACAGCCTTTGCCGCCTTCTTTAAATCAAGCTCCTCAGCAACAGGAATGACGAAAACATAATGGTTTCCTGTCTTTCCCGTTGTCACAAGCGTCTTAAACACCCGCTCTTCATCCTGTCTGAGCACAGCTGCAACCTCAACTCCGCTTACTGCCTGCTCTGGGTCATAGCTGTGCGGTGTGTACTTTACCTTCTTCTGGTCAAGTATGCGCATTACATTTGTCTTTTCTTCTTCCTTTTTCATAACAAGCCCTCGTTTTTTTCACACTATTGTGCATTTTTCTGAAGCTTCTTAACCCAGTCGAAGTAGTCGCTCTCCGTTATCATCACATCGCCAATCACCTCAAGCGAAGGGATTCTCTCCTTCAAATATGCAAGGAACGGATCGCCGTACTTCTCATCGGCCTCAATTATGGTGTTGCCATTTTTGTTTACAAGACCTATATACTGATACTTTATTAACTTGTTGTTTGGATTGACTCTCTGCGTGTAGCATGCGCCTATGATGTCCTGTATCGGATGCACATTAACGTACGCCATCGAACCCTCAACTATATAATCGTCTGTGATAATAACAGGAACCGGCTTCGTCTTTTTTCCCTTAAGTATCAGAAAGCTTGCGTTTCCAGCTTTTACCTGATTGTCAAAATCACGAACCACGCTCTCAGGCAGGCTGCTTCCCTTGGCGGCCTCCTTCACCCAGTCATCAGCCGTCCTGTTTGCCCTCTTTATTCCCATGCGGATAAACAATGTTGAGGCAGCAAACCATAAAGCACCCAGCACTCCAAGCACAACAGTTATCGCGGAGACCTCATGCGTGCCATCCATGATAAGGTCCATATCAATCCTAAAGCCCCAGCCCGGAATGTTGCACAGCACACCCACAGCCAAAAACGCTATTATGTAGCCGACCATCGCGCCCTTCTTCTTGGAGATCTTCGCAAGATATGCAAAATAACCCTCGCCGAAAACATTCCGTCTCTCATCGTCTGTCATACTCTGGCAGAATATTTTTCCCTCTTTACCTTCCATTTTTCTTCTCCTTTTAAATTATTGCAGCTATTCTCTTTTTCCGAACAGCTGCAATTTATTTGGCTTGAAACCATGTACATTATTATACTTACATATCTGTCCTCTGGCAAGTGTCATTCCCGCAAAAAACAAGCCCCGGCAAACTCTCTCTTAATCTCAAGAAAGACCCTCATATCCTCCATGATATGATAGAGCATAGCCCGGTTCTCGAACTCCTCCCTGCTCCTTGGAAGCTCCTGAACCGAATAGCTCTCCCGAAGTCCCGCAAGCTGCTCTAAAAGCTCCTTCACATCATTCTCCTCCGCGAACTCGTCCGCCACCTTCATAACGAAATCCGCCAGCGCACTTACCTGCTGTGGCGTTGTTGTGAGGCGCACAATGTCCGAATACACCCTCTTTAGAATAATGCACTGTCTTGAACGCATCTGCATGTACTCATAATAGTAATCATTCTCACCAAGAAAATGATTGTTCATATAGTATAGCGCTTCTTTTTTAAGATTTGCAAGCATGTTGTCTAATTCATCAAAGCACTCACCTGTGTAATCCGACTTGTTATCACGCTCCATATACAATGACATTCTCTTCAAGATATGTACCATCTTGTCATCAACCGTCCTCTGATATGCCACAAGCTTCGCTCTGCTGTCGGGCATGAACAGATTAAGCAAAATTCCGACCCCGACACCAATCACAAGGATAAGAAATTCATTAAGTATCATCTGCCATGAACAGCTTCCCGCTGAAATATAGTGGGTGCACAACACCGCTACCGGAGCTATAGCCTCCTTCATATCCAGTACAATACAGAATGTAAGATACGGAATCAGCACAATTCCGAACGCCCACACATGATACCCTGCGAGCGGAAATATCGCTGCCGAGAGAACCGTCATTATAAAAAAAATAACAACTCTCTTAATGGCAATTCTCACCGTCTCCCGCTTGGTATCCTGAATGGTCAGAAGCGTTATGATTCCCGCCGCGTAAGCAAATTGAAGCCCGACCGCCACGGATAACAGCACTGCCGCCACAGAACCGGCAACATACTTTATCAGCTTTATTATCTCTTCTTTTTTCATAAATGGAGTGCCGTTTTTCATGAATAAACTGTCCTTTTTAATTTATCGATTCTTTCCTCTGTCAGCCTTTTCCACTCATCAACTATATTTTTTATCTGTGCAATATCAATATAATCGCACAGCCTTATACGCTCTGCCTGCCCCTTGAACACCGCAGCAATATATTTTTTCTGCTGATCCCTGATGCTCTCCGCCACCGACGATGAACCTGCAAGCTCCATCACCGCAAATGAATCAAGAAGCAGCGGACGGAACAATGTATCCACTGTATTTAAAACATTTTCCCTTGATTGATGCCCTGACGAAAATTGTTCTGCTTTTGAGTAAAGCTCGTCCAGACATTCAAGCGATTCCTGCATATAAGGGAGCGGATTAACCGCCCCGCCCTCATAAGGCTTTAACGATGCGACGACTGTCACCTCATCCAGGCGTTGCAGCAGTTCCCCTTCATCAAGCCTCATCTCACACGGCTCATCGGATTCCCTGTGTTTATTGTTGATGAACAGCAGTACATCACCGTCATTACCTGTGTAAACAACGGCATGCTTGTGCTTCTCATCGATTTTTATTCCCAGCATCGCGCAGCTCTTTGTTTCCTTCAAATACGAAAAAACCTTCTGCCTGCTTATCTTTTCCTCTGTAAGCTCATAACCGATTTTCTTTAAAAAAATGTCAAAATATTTTTTCTCCTGCAGCATCGCCCCCGCTATGTAGCCGCCATTGTCCCGCGCAACAATGTACGGCAGTTCCATGCCTGCGGCAACTTGATAATCTTCGTAAGCATACCCCATGCGCTCAAGCATATTAGCGATACCGGCAAATGAGCAGGATGAGTTAAAGGTCATGTATTTCATTTAAAACCGTCCTAAATTTAATGTTCTCAAATTTCCTTCACCACATCGCACACTCTTCGCTTCGGCACGACATAATCCCTGTTATCATCAAGATAGTACTTCACGTCGCCGTCCTTCATATCCTCAATGCGGCTTGTGTGCGACGGGTATCCAAAGGCTATGACCGTGTGTAACGCCTGATTATCGGTGAGTCCGAATATCTCGGAAATTTTCTGCCTGTCGCACGCGCCTATGATACAGCTTCCGACTCCGTGCGCCCACGCCGCAAGTCTCATATTGGCAATGGCAAGTCCCGCGTCAGTATCACAGTTCTTGTTGATATCGGTATTCTCGACAACACCGATGAAAAGCACAGGCTCCTCGCCTGCCTTTGGCTGTCCCTGCTCAGGTGGAAGATAGCCTGCCCACTTGGTAAGCGCGAACACCTCCGCGACCTTTTCCGGGGATTTCACCACCACATAGCCAAGAGGCTGCCTGTTAGCCGCGCTTGACGCGTTGCGTGCCGCCTCCATAATCTCGCCGATTATCTCATCTCTCGCCGATTATCTCATCCGAAACCGCTGTCTGCTTAAAACGGCGATATGTCCTGTTAGTTCTCATCAAATCCATAAGTTCCATAAAACCAGCCCTCCATGTTATATTTATTCACAAAATATGATACATTTGCATTTAGTATATCACATCCGGATTATCTTTTGTAGAATGATTTGTGAGAAATCCTATTCCTGAATCGTTATATATATGAGCAGCAAAAAACTCATGAGTGCTCATAAATGCAAAATATACCAAAAACCAAGGAGGAGCGTGAGTGAAAACCGACAGAATACTAACCCTGTTTGATTCGTATGCGGACGACCTGTACCGATTTGCCGTCTCGTACACGGGCTCAAAGCAAGAGGCGGAGGATATTGTTCAGGATGTCTTTTTGAAATTGTTGTCAAAAAACATAGTGATAAACAGCAGCTCCGAAAAATCATACCTTTTTAAAATGACCGCCAACCTATGCAAAGATTATTTAAAATCCAAGCGCGCAAAAAATACGGATGACTATGACGAGGTCATGGAAGGCATGAGCACTTCAGACTCGTTTACCGACGACGAACGGCAGCTCTATGATGAGCTCATGCAGCTTCCCGACATTCAGCGAGTCCCCGTGTATCTTCATTTTTACGAAGGTTACACCTATAAGGAAATTGCAAAAATTCTGCAAATATCCGAATCTGCCGTCGCAATGCGTATAAGCAGGGGCAAGGATGAATTGAAAAAAAGATTGGAGGAATGATTATGGAAAATTTAATTAAAACCACATTTGATAAGCTTGAGATGGATTCCGAAGCAAAAATGACAATCAAAAATAATCTTCTGCATGCACGAAAGCGGAATTACACTTGGATGCGTTACGCCGCCTGCGCCGCCACATTCATCGCCGTGCTTTTTATGATTCCAACAACCAGAGCGGCTATCGTCAATGCCGCCGAATACCTGACGCGCATTTTTCATGGTGCCGACGGAGCCGAGATAATCTATGAGGAAACCGACAATATGGTAAAGTTTTCCTTTGAAATATCCGACACCGGGTACACGGAGATTTCCGACGGACGGCTCTATTTTGTGCTCGGCGATGTGCGTGATGACATCACTGACCTTTGCAGCGAAAGCACATATTTCAGATATGAGCTTGCAAACTCCGATGGCAGCAAAAGCGTAATTTTCGTCGGCGGAACGGTCACGGACAACGGCTGGATTGAGCTTTTGTTTGATGCTGACGGAAACTATGTTTTCGGCAAAAGAAAGGTTCACTCGGGAGAGCTTGCGGACTCCGATGAAATGCCTGCATGGGCGGACGCCGCGCTTCGGAGTGAGGATGTGCAGTATTATTAAGCTGTGCCTGTAACCATTACACAGATAAAGGACGGTGCTTTACCCGAGACACCGTCCCTTTTTCTTACACTGTTTTCTCATAATCGCAGAGATATTTAAGCCATACAACTATCGCCTCATTGTCCTTGTCCGTCACCGCTTTGTGTATGGGACAGAGGTCAGACCCCGTGTCCCAGACTTGGGACATGGGGTCTGACCCCTGTCCCAATAAGCCCTTTCCAGCCCTCAATCACCCGCTCCAGCAAAAGCATATCTATATGCCTGCAGAGTTGTACCTGCTCTGCGCCACTCTTAAAAGCCGCATCCATGTAGGCTCTCTGAAGTTTTTTTATGTTCTCTGCCATGGCTTTCTCGCCTAACAGCTCCATCATCGCCACCGAATCTAATAAAACCGGACGGAACAATGTGTCCCTTGTCCGCTCCACACTCTCATGCGGTTGAAAATCAGCGCAGAACCGGACAATATCGCAATGCAGCTCATCAAGACATGAAATCGAAGCCTCCATAAACGGAACCGGACTGTCCGCCTTACCGCTGTACTCCTTGAGCGAGGCAACCATTACCTTATCGTCAAGCCGCTGCAGCAATTCATCTTTGGTAAGCTCCAGCCTGGCGGGTTCGTCCGATTCCTCATGCTTATTATTTATGAACACCAATGTATTGCCGGCAGTGTTCACACCCTTATACACAACCGCATGCTTGTGTCTTTCGTCAATTCTTATACCGAGCATTGCGCAGTCCATCTCATTTAAGGTAGCTATGACATCCTGCCTGTCAACGTAATTTTCAACCAGCTCATAACCATTTTTCTTAAGAAAAATATCAAAATACCTCTTTTCCTGCAGCATTGAACCTGCCATATAGCCGCCGTCACACTTCGCCACTATATACGGAAGCTCCATTCCCAATGCAACCTCATAATCCTGAAAGTCAAGTCCCTTGCTCTCAAGCATATTGGCGACACCGGCAAATGAGCAGGATGAATTGAAGGTCATATATTTCATCTTTTACATTTCCCCCTGTTTTAACTATTTAAAATGTATTTGGGTTCAACATCTGTAAGCCGGACTTACCAGTTTTCTCCCGCTTCATTTGCCTTATTCATCAGCGTATTTTCAAGCACGGAAAAAGCCGGTATGAAGCTGTCCCTTATAAGAAGAAGCAGTTCATCTGCCTCATCTTCATTGTATATATGAACGGATGTATTGCGCTTTTTCAACATTGACAGCCACACGGCTGAATCATCCAGAAAGCCCATTTTATATCCGAGCTGCAGTATCTCGCGGGGCGAACCTGTCTCTGCCTCCACCGCTCCATGAAGCTTTAATATCTCCTGCAACGCCTTCCACGCAAGCTCGAATGTCAAATTAAACTGTCCGATTATGCCTGTCCTGTATATTTCATTTTCATCTGCAAATTCAAAATCCGCTTTTCTCAAGACAGCAAGGCAATTGGAAAAATTATCAAGCTTTTTCATATATGACAACACCATCCCTCTCAATCTCTTTTTTCAATTCTTCCGATATCCCTGAATCCATATCAATCACATCAAACATCAATAGCGAATGTACGTTTTCCTTGATGTCCCAATAAAATTCATCAAAATCCCCACCATACACGGCAATATCCACATCGCTTCTCTCAGTATTGCTCCCTCTTGCCCTCGAACCAAACAGCACAACCTTCGTAACCGAATGTTTTCCGGCAAACATAACAATCTCCCGCTCAACTCTTTCAGGAAGATTATATTTCATTGTACATCCTCCTCTAAATCCAATAGTCCGGACAATGTCCTCCGTACGCTCTGCAGCAATCAAAAATATCCGCAAGCCACTTCGTTTCCTGCCCATATATAAACGATAATTCGCAAATTTTATAAATTAAATTTCCGTCACCACATCGTCTATCCTGCGCTTAGGCACAACATAGTTGCGGTTCCCATCAAGGTAATATTTCACATCGTCATTTTTCATGTCCTCAATGCTGCTTGCATGCGACGGATATCCGAATGCGATAACCGTGTGAAGCACCTGATTCTGTGCAAGCCCGAACATCCGTGAAAGCTCAGGCTTATTGCATGCGCCTATAATGCAGCTTCCAACTCCATGCGCCCATGCCGCAAGTCTCATGTTCGCGATGGCAAGTCCTGCATCCGTGTCACAATTCTTGTTAATGTCCGTATTTTCCACAACTCCGATGAACAGTACAGGCTCCTCACCCTTTTTTGGCTGTCCCTGCTCAGGTGGAAGATAGCCCGCCCACTTGGTGAGCGCAAAGACCTCTTCAACCTTCTTCTGCGATTTCACAACAACATAGCTGAGCGGCTGCCTGTTAGCCGCACTCGCCGCGTTGCGCGCTGCCTCCAACACCTCCGCGATTATCTCATCAGCTACTGCTGTCTGCTTGAAACGGCGGTAGGTTCTGTTCGTTCTTATTAAATCCATAAGCTCCATGAAATTATCCTCCATTTAAACCAGTAAGGATGGGTAGAAATCATTATTCAACGATAATTTTTCGCCCCATCCAAACAATATTTATATACTGTTTATAATTCTATCACACATGTTAGCACAATGTATCATCCTTAGCAATACAGTATTTCAACCGGCGCGCTCAGATTTCACTCCCATTTCACCACCACAATGTCTTTATCCAGCCTGTCATACGGCATATACTCGTCACAATATGCCATTATAATGCCTCAACGGCTCTCCTATATTCATCCATAAAAAACCGGACATATTTTTCAGCGCTCCTGTAATAAATTCCATACTCTATATTCTTTGTATCCGCAATCATTTTGTTAAAAAATGTGCAGAATATCATTTCCATATCCTGTGGCTCACTAACCCAATTCATTTTCAAGAAGCCTTGCCGCATCCCTTACGCAGTCAATGCACTCCCTCTTTACAACTCCATCCTCAATTCCCTTTAGCTCCTTGCAGATTACGGTGCCGTTCTGCTCCTTGAAGGAGGTGATTATGTTTCTCGCACTCTTCATCGTCTTCTGTGGGTTCTTATTGATTGCCCCAAGCACGTTGACTGCCCCGATAATCGCACCGCAGGTCGCCTCCATGCTGACACCTATTCCGACCGCAAAGCCCTGATTCAGATTCTTCATAGTCACCTCATCAATGCCTGCAAGGTCGCAGTATGTACATGCCACCGCCTGTGCGCAGTTAAAACCGCACTGTTTTTTCTTCGCTGCCTCTTCAACTCTTGTTTCCATGCTTTTTCTCCTGTCAATTAACTTCCATATATATGGTATTTCTCTCCGGCACAGCCCCGCTCTTCTTAAATAAATCGCGTATCGTGACAAACTCATAGCCCTGCTTTTTAAGCTCCGGAATAATAGTCTTTATCGCCTCAACCGTCTGCACATTCCCCTGCATATCGTGCATGAGAATAATGAAGCCTGGCTTAGCCTGCGCAAGGATTCTCTGTACCCTCTCCACTGCCGGCACCTCAGGAAGCCAGTCCTCACAGCCGTAGCCGCAGATAAAGGTGAGGTCGATTAGGTCATACATCTTTTTATCGTGGTCAATGTACGGCGGTCTGAAAAACTGCGGCTTGTCTCCTGTAAGCTTCTCGATAACATCCGATGTATAGCTTATCTCGTCAAGGATTTCCTGTTCCGATAAAGTGGTCATCGCGCTATGTGTGCGTGAATGGTTTTCGATTGAACAGCCCATGTCATGTGCGCGCTTAACAAGCGGTGCCGTACTGTCGGTGACATAGTTTCCTATCAGGAAAAAGCTTGCCACCACGCCGTTCTCCTTAAGCACATCAAGCACCTTGTCGGTAATGCCCGCCGTCGGTCCATCGTCAAAAGTCAATGCAACTAATTTTTTCTGCTCCATCATGTGTTCTCCTTTATATTTCGGTATAAAAATGGCTGTACCGGCAATTTACGGCTACAGTCCCTCTATCACTTGCTCCTCTTACTCATCTTTTTAAGATAGCTGTTCTTTAACTCATTCTCACCCTTAAGTCTCTCTATCTCAGCCTTCAGGTGCAGGACATACTCGCGGGTCAGCTTCACGCCTCCGCGCACTGCGATATCCTCATGCTTTTCCATCTCGTCAAGCCACCGGTTTAACGATTTTTCCCTTATATCGTTGTAGGTATTATCATCCTTTATAAACATAGTCTTCTCCAATGATATTGAAGTCAAAACATTCTCCAATTCCAATATATTTTATAACCCCAGACCAAGCCGCAAAGAAATTATCAGAACGCCTTTCTGAGTATCCCCACTCCAAGCGGATAAGGTCCCGTATGCACCGCTATCGTCGCGCCAATCTGGAATATGTCTATGTCATTTCTTCCTGTATCCGCCTGAACCATATCCCTGAACTGAACCGCTTCCTTCTCATCATACCCAAAGCCTACGACAATAACATAGTCATCTATGTTCTCCCCTGTCTCCGCAAAGTACTTATGCATAAGGTCGATGACCTTGACCATGGACTTCTTTCTTCCATGTGCTATTCCACCGGAGTAGATTTCTCCGTCCTTTAATATAATCATCGGCTTAAGCCCCAGTGTTCCAGCAATTATCCCGGCAGTCTTTCCCGCTCTTCCGCCATGCACAAGATAGTCCATTGAGCCGACTGTGAATAATATTCTTGAGTGAGGTATCATCTCGTTAAGTCTCTTAACTGTATCTGAAAGGCTCCAGCCTGCGTCACGCATTCTCGCCGCCTCAAGTGTGAATATTCCCTGAAGCACTGTGTCAACCTGCGTATCCATAACCTCAATGACCGCATCCGGATAATCCTCAAGTACCATGTTCCTGGCATTCATCGCAGAGTTATATGAGCCTGAGAACTTGGTTGTTATGCACAGGCACAGTATCGCCGTTTTTTACATACGGCATAAATGCCTTCACATAGTCATCAACCGATGGCATTGATGACTTAGGGTACACACCCTTGTCCTTAACCATTCTCTCATAAAAATCGCGGATTCCAATATCTGCTATCTCCCTGTCATACTGCTTCTCATCAAAGGAAACATAGAAAGGAACCACATCTATATCATACTTTTTTGCGCGCTCTGTGCCAAGGTCGCAGGAGCCATCTGAAATTATACGAAACATAATTTACCTCATCTTTTCTATTAATAATTTTTATTGCCGAAGCTTATATTGCCGCACAGGCTTCCTCCGCTTCTAAATCCAGTGGGATTACGGTAGCCCTATTTCAAAAAATCAATGTAACTGTTCAGAGCTGCCTCGAAAATGCTATGCATTTCCTCGGTGTGACATATCCGCCAAATATCACATCTGCTTTCTTACAACGGCATATTCATCGTTCATGGAAAAATACGCACACCTGTCATTAGTGCCCTGAAGAAACTTCACAAGGTCATCCTCATCAAGGTCCATATCGCATACATAGCACTCCGACTCTTCATCATATACATAATAACTGCACATCTCGCAATTGGTAGCTGCCATTATTGTACCTCCCATCTTTCTGCCTGCTCTGCGGCATTCTCAAGTCCCTTCAATGACATCTCGTATGAAAGGACTGTAAGAACCCCAAGCAATACCAGCCTGTAAGCTTCATCCGAATGCAAGCCTCTGTTTCGCATAGCTGCGTCCGCGAGCAGCACTGAATGGACTATAAGCTCCTGCTTTATATCAAGCTTATCCTGCTCTTCTCCAAGAATAAGGCTGATGTCATAATCATCCGTATTGCCGCACCGTGCCTGACACACCGCACAGCCCGGGGAAATGTTGTACTTTTCCTTATGCAGCCTCTCAAGCCACTCCTCAGTCTGCGCCTTGTCACAGCCCTCATTGAACGCTAAAAGAGCGTCACATATAAGCTTAATCGTGTCATCCGTGTACGGATTGTTTCCACAGGTCTTTGCAAGCCCGACTATGGCACCAAGCAGCTCCCTGTCATGCAGGCTCATCTTACTTATATATCCTTTGTGGACATCATTTCTATTCATAAAAAATAAATCCTCATTTCCAACACCGGTTTTATTTTATCCATAAACTAGTATTTATAACTACATTGTAGCACATTTATCTCCATGTCACAACTAAAACAGAACCTTTTTACTTTTATTTAAAAATTCAATTCGTGGGCAACGCGTGCCAGTTAGTATTTGAGTGTATATCGTATTATTTTATGCATATCAGCTCCGTTGTACAAAGCAAGATGTCCTAAGAACTCTGATAATGGTATTCTTTACGTTCGCACCAGAATCTGATTCCACCCAAAAAAACTGCTGTCATATCAATCCGCCAACGCAGCAGGCTGTATATAACCGCAGTTTCTTTACCAATATTTTTTTCTTATAGTTGCCGGGTATCAGAACATGCTATATCCCTGACCAGGCATAGCGTATTATATCTATGCATAAATATAATACGTTATACACTCATAGATTAATTATGCATGTTCTGACACCCGGTCTATGACCCTTACGGTAAAAAAGGATTTACTTCATTCTATCCTTAACATAGTTCATAATGTCCTCGTTGTCCTCAGGCATACGGCAGCCGACTATGTAGGTACCATCATCATCCGTTGAACGGATAATAACACCTGTGAGCTTCTCTCCCTTCAACAGCTCAAAAGCATTGATTTTTATTTCAACTTCTTTTCCTATTGCAGTCTTGAATGCTTCATCCCTGACTGCAAATGCGAATCCGCCTGCACTTATGTTCACCAGCTTACCTATTGCAGTATGTGCTGTTCCCTTAATTAAAGTCTCGCATGAATTGGTCATCGCAAGTCTCGGATACTTTCTTCTATTCATGACCTCAGGTCTTGAGGAAAGAACAAGCATGTAATGTCCGGACGTGTTCCTGTCTGCAGCAACACACGAATCCTTCCATATATACAGTTCATTGTTAACTATAATATGTATGTTATACTTTTTATTCTTAAAGTCACCTAAGAATGAAGCCAGCTTGTCGGCTGCCGGAATATACACATTGCCCTGCTTTACCAACGTAACTGTTGTGTGATACTCTTTTCCACTCTCTTGGTCGAACAAGGATACACTCATTCCCTCCTGAATATCCTCAACGCTCATGAACCCGCCTGTTCCAAGCTCAGATACCAGCTTACCTACAACGCTCTCTATATCTGAAACGCTCTTGGCAGTCTCATCATACTTGCTCATCATGGTTCTGGTAGTCTCTTCCGACTCCTTAACACCCTTTACAATCGTAACCATAATGTCCTGAACCTGCTTCATATTGTCAACCATGCTCTGGTTTGAAGTCTCAACATGCTTCATTGCCGAATCCACAACCTGTATCTCGTCTCCAAGCTGCTTGGAATCACTTGCAATCGTTCCAACGCTGCTATTTACAAGCTCAATAGTCTTCAAGGTCTCTGATATAAGCTTGAGTATTGTTGTTATTGATTCCGTCATTTTGTCCGATGTGCTTTCAAGAAGTCTGAGAGCCTCCATAATACTGCCGGAGGACTTCTGTGTGCCTGTACTGAGATCTCTTATCTCATCGGCAACTACCGCAAAGCCGCGGCCTGCATCCCCGGCTCTTGCAGCCTCGATTGACGCATTAAGCGCAAGCAGGTTAGTCTTTGAGGTGATTCCCTCAATAGTACTTGTCTCCTCCTTCACACGCTCAAACTGGCTGTGGAAGTCACTTAAAATATTTTCGACATCTGCCGAAAGCTCTGCCATGGAGTTGGTTGCTTCAACAGCACTCTCAAGCTGTCCGGAGCTTGAAGCTGCATGCTGTGCTGACTTCTCACTTATCTCAACAATATGCTCTACAAGACCAGCGACATTCCCTACCTGTTCATTGATATCATTAGTCATGTTCATTGTAGAATCAATCTTCTCACTGAGCACGGCGTTATTCTGTGCAACATTCTCCATTCTTGAAACTACAGCACCAGCACCTTCCTTATTCTCCTCGGACAACTCACGTATTACCGTAACACCATCAACTATTGTGCTGCTCGCACCCTTTACCTGATGTACAGTCATCACCACACGATTAAGATTATCCTTCACAGAACCTAAAAGCGAACCATCAGACCTTATAAGGTGGCTGGTTGACATGATATATCCAAAATAACAAAGCATGGTTATTCCAAACTCCAGCTCATAATACAGCTTATCCTCAGGAGTTTTCATTCCGCCAAAATAACAGATTGCAATATTGATCCCCACTATCACAAGATTCATTGTCGAGAAACGCAGCAGATACCACTTATCCTTATAAATCATGACCATGCTCGCAAGTGGGAAAATGAATGTAAATGCAAAGCCCTGCTTCGTGGTCGCCATGATATACAGGTAAACTATACCGAAGCCATACGCAAGAACATTCTTATATTGTTTCGTAGCCGCTCCCTGCAGCTTCAGCAAAATGCAGCCCGCTGTAAAAGGCACCCAGCCGCAAACCAACAGCATGGCATAGTAAGCGGTGCTCCTGCGCCCCTTCGCAACTTCAACCGCATAAGCAGCTGAAAATACAACCAGCATGGCAAGCCACATTCCTCTTGCTATACGATTGGCACGCGCCTCAAATTCTTTTTCATCATGCTCCATATTCTGTCCTCCATTTTATCATGAGTGTAATGTACCCACATTCAATAATTGATTGTAACACATAATAAAAAAATTTACTATGGTTTACAAAAAAAATATTACGATGTTGTGGGCAAAACATACTCTATAAACTTAGCGTGTATAACGTATTATATTTATGCATATCACCGCATCATGTGGTTCTTCTCCATTCCAAGCGAAAGGGCGATGACGACAATGTCCGTCACCGCCCTTCGCTCAAAGGTTCGCAGCTGATTTATTCAGCGTTTTCTTTCTTCTTTTTGCTGTAA
>ERZ836877.4591-NODE-4591-length-13980-cov-2.610628_pt1 | contig 13980 bp, 15 predicted proteins | sample MGYA00519469_ERZ836877 | MGnify/ENA primary metagenome ERZ836877 (study PRJEB31850, sample SAMEA3708809) | human gut metagenome | biome: human gut; feature: human-associated habitat; material: faeces | place: China | collected 2014 ... | reverse complement strand
CCAACAGCGTGGCCCAGCTCACCCGTTGGCTCCAGGAGGAGACCGGCGAGGATGTGGCAGACCTGCGCAAGGATACCGTGGCCGACCTGCTGGGGAAGGAGCTGCCCGGGGAGAAGGCACGGCGGGTGCTGGAGATCCGCCAGGAGCTGGGCAAGACCAGCAACAAGAAATACACCGCCCTGGCGGCCGCTGTCTGCGAGGACAGCCGCGTCCGCGGGCTGCTCCAGTTCTACGGGGCCAACCGGACAGGGCGATGGGCGGGTCGGATTGTCCAGCCCCAGAACCTGCCCCGCACCTACATAGACAGCGCACTGCTCCCCCTAGCCCGGGATCTGGTCAAGCGCCAGGAAGCCGCCGGGCTGCGGGTGGTGTTCGGCTCGGTGCCGGACACCCTGTCCCAGCTCATCCGCACGGCCTTCGTGGCCGCCCCGGGGCACACCCTGGTTGACGCCGACTTCTCCGCCATTGAGGCCCGCATGATTGCCTGGCTGGCCGGCGAGGAATGGGTTCTGGAGGTGTTCCGCACCCACGGGAAAATCTATGAGGCCGCTGCCGCGCAGATGTTCGGCGTGCCCATCGAGGCCATCAAAAAGGGCAACCCGGAATACAGCTACCGCCAAAAGGGCAAGGTGGCGACCCTGGCCCTGGGCTATCAGGGCGGCGTCGGCTCCCTGGTCAGCATGGGGGCCCTGCGCATGGGCATCCCAGAGGAAGACCTGCCCGACATCGGAGAGCGGTGGCGAAACGCCAACCCCGCCATCGTGCAGTTTTGGCACACCGTGGAGGCCGCGGCCCGGGAAGCTGTGGAGCATGGCCGCCGGGTGGAGCTCACTGGTGGGCGGCTGGTGTTCGCCTATGAGATGGACACGAACAACGATTTCCTCACCATCCAGCTCCCCAACGGTCGCAAGCTGTACTACGCCCACCCGCACATGGGGGTGAACCGCTTCGGGAGGCCTTCCCTGTGTTACTGGGGCATGGACCAGAAGACCCACAAATGGGGCGTGGTGGAGACCTACGGCGGGAAGCTGGTGGAGAACATCACCCAGGCCACCGCCCGGGACTGCCTGGCCGAAGCCGTGGAGCGGCTGGAGGCCGCCGGCTATCCGGTGGTGTTCCACATCCACGACGAGGTGGTCATCGACGCACCGCCGGGCCGGGACAGCTTGGAGGAGGTCATCAACATCATGCGGCAGGTGCCGCCCTGGGCGGAGGGGCTGCCGCTGAACGCGGACGGGTGGGTAAACCCGTTCTTCAAGAAGGATTAGAGGAGGCCCAGCCATGATTACGCTGGAAGAAGCAGGCGCGGCAAAGATGAGCGGGAAGAAAAACATCTGCCAGTCTTGTGCACACAGTAAAGTGCGCAGGTTCAATGATGGAGAATTGAGTGAGTATTGCAACCAGTATCTTGCCATCTCCGCCCTCCGCCCCATCAGCCGGGAGCAGGTGGAGAAGGTGTGGAGGGGTTGGTGGATAATCCTCCCGTATACAGAATTATATAAAAATAAATGTAGCAACTGCGGGAAAGGTTCGGACTTAGAAAGCGATTTCTGCCCTCATTGCGGCACTCCCATGACGGACGAGGCCGTGGAGATGGTGATAGAGAGATTGGAGGAGTTCCATGGACAAGAAAATCCTTGACGTAACCTGCGGTGCAAGGTCTATCTGGTTCAACAAGCACCATCCGGCGGCGGTTTACTGTGATAAGCGCCGCGAGCAATATCACCATCTCTGGAAAAATGCCGGTAACTGTACGCTGGGCATTAACCCGGATGTGGTATGTGATTTCACTGACCTACCATTCCAAGACAACTCTTTCTCGCTGGTTGTATTTGACCCGCCCCACCTTACCGGGGCGAAGGAGACAGCGTGGCTGGTCAAAAAGTATGGGAAACTGAACGATAATTGGCCGCAAATGCTTCACGATGGATTCCAGGAGTGTATGCGCGTACTGAAGCCAGATGGGGTGCTTATCTTCAAGTGGTCTGAATATGACATCCCGGCGGAGAAGGTTTGGAAAGCGATCGGCCAGAAGCCACTGTTCGGACATCACAGTGGGAAGCAGAGCCGGACTTTTTGGGCGTGTTACATGAAGTTGGGGGGTGCAGGCTGACAAGGGCAATTGACGCTGACGAGCTGTTGAAAAAGTTCGCATATAGTCCAGCAGATACAGAAGACGAACAGGTTTTTAATGCAGCAGCAAGGAAGATAATCCGAGATACGCCCACCCTCACCCCGCCGAACGAGCCGCTGTCCCCCATATCCTGATGGAGATACATCCATTTTGGCCTGTCCGCGCTGCGGAAGCGGAGAATATCTTTACGACGAGGACGGCAGAGAACAAAACTACTGCGGGCAGTGCGGGCAGAAAATCGACTGGAGCCGCCCGCCGGAGGGAGAGGAGGCCGAACATAAAGCTAAATGCGGGCAAGAAAAAGTGATTGCTTGCACGGTAGATGGAGAACCGTGGTGCGAAGATTGTTTTGATAGGGCAATGGAGTGAAAGGACGGAATATGCGCAGATATTGTAATGTTGATGTTTGACCCGCTGTGGAAATCCAGGCGTATGACCCGGCGGGCGGCCTATGCCTGGCTCTCCCGGCAGATGGGGCTTCCTCCAGAGAAAACGCACATTGGGATGTTCAATCAAGAGCAATGCTGCAGAGTGATCCAGCTCTGCACCGGAAGGACTGAGCGCCTTGATTTATGACAGACAAATCACCATCTCCGTGGGCGCCAGCCGGCGGGCTACCAACTGGCAGGCCCAGACGCTGACGATCTCGGAGCTGTACGACCGCCTGCGGCTGCCGGCCAAGAGCACGGAGACCATGGCGGAGTATCTGGCCCTGTCAAAGGGCCAGCAGGACAATCTGAAGGATGTGGGCGGCTATGTCGCCGGCACGCTGAACGGCCCCCGGCGGAAGGCCGGGGCCGTCACCGGCCGGGACGTGCTGACCCTCGACCTGGACAGCATCCCCGCCGGCGGTACGGACGACGTGGTGCGGCGGGTGGAGGCCCTGGGGTGCGGCTACTGCATCTACTCCACCCGCAAGCACCGCCCGGACGCCCCCCGCCTGCGGGTGCTGCTGCCGCTGGACCGCACCTGCACCGCCGACGAGTACGAGCCCTGCGCCCGGCGCATGGCTGCCATGATCGGCATGGAGCTGGCCGACCCCTCCACCTTCGAGGCGTCCCGGCTCATGTACTGGCCCAGCGTGTGCGCCGACGGGCAGTACATCTACTACCCCGCGGACAAGCCCATGCTGTCCGTGGACGGCCTGCTGGCAACTTACGCGGACTGGCGGGACGTGGCCGCCTGGCCTGTCTGCCCGGGCGCTGTGGCGCCGGCGCGGCTGGCTGCCAAGCAGGGAGACCCGGAGGTCAAACACGGCGTTGTGGGCGCGTTCTGCCGGGTCTACGACGTGCCGGCGGCTATGGACAAGTTCCTGCCCGGGGTATACGAGGAGACCGACACCCCGGGGCGCTACACCTTCACCGGCGGCTCCACCACCGGCGGCGCAGTGCTCTACGACGGCGGTAAATTCCTCTACTCCCACCACGCCACCGACCCCTGCGGCGGCCGGCTGGTCAACGCCTTCGACCTGGTGCGGCTGCACTGCTTCGGGGATAAGGACGACGAGGCCCAGCCTGGCACGCCCACCAACCGCCTGCCCAGCTTCAGCGCCATGTGCGAGCTGGCCGCGGGGGACGGTGAGGTCTCCGGCCTGCTGCTCCGGGAGCGATGGGCGGAGGCCACCGAGGGCTTTACCGTGGCCGTTGGGGAGCCGCCGGAGGATGATGCCTGGATCCAGCAGCTGAAAACGCATAGCAAGACCGGCAAGCCCCTCTCCACCATCGACAACGTGTGGATCATCCTGGAGAATGACCCATTGCTGAAGGGCCGGTTTGCCCTGAATGCCTTCGCTGGACGGGGTGAGGTGCTGGGCCCGGTGCCCTGGTCAGAGAGCACCGAACGCCGCCTGTGGAGCGACAACGACAACCAGGGCCTCTATTGGTACCTGGAAAAATACTATCAGATTACCGGCACCGGGAAGATAGACGGCGCCCTCTCCCTCCACAGCGAGAAGCATGCCTTCAACGAGATCACAGCGTATCTGGAGGGGCTCGCATGGGACGGCGCCCCGCGCCTGGACACCCTCTTCATCGACTACCTGGGGGCGGAGGATACCCCATACACCCGGGCAGTGACCCGCAAGGCGTTCACAGCTGCGGTGACCCGGGCAATGGTTCCGGGGGCCAAGTTCGATAATATGACCATCCTGTCCGGACCCCAGGGCATCGGCAAGAGCACTCTGCTGGACAAAATGAGCCGGGGCTGGTTCAACGACTCTATCCGCACATTCGAGGGCAAGGAGGCCTCCGAGCTGCTCCAGGGGGTGTGGCTGGTGGAGATCTCAGAGCTGGATGCCTTCCGGCGTACCGATGTGTCCCGCATCAAGCAGTTTCTCAGTCAGCGCGCCGACCGCTTCCGGGCCGCCTATGGGCGCCACGTGAAGGAGATGCCGCGGCGGTGCGTGTTCTTTGGCACGACCAACACCGGGGACTACCTCCAGGATAAGACAGGCAACCGGCGGTTCTGGCCGGTGGATGTCGGACTGCGCGCTCCGGTCAAAAGCGTATGGGGTGACCTGGACAACGAACTCGACCAACTGTGGGCTGAAGCTGTGGTGCGCTGGCGCACGGGGGAGCCCCTTTACCTGGCGGGTGACCTGGCCGAGGCGGCAAAGGCGCAGCAGGAAGACCACCGGGAGGTCAGCGCCCGGGAGGGGCTGATCCTGGACTTCCTCGACCGGCCGGTGCCCAAAGATTGGTCGTCCTGGGATCTCAACCGCCGGCGCGTATACTGGGCCGGCGGGGTCTCCGGAGAGATAGAGCTGGTACCCCGGGACCGGGTGTGTGCCCTGGAAATCTGGTGCGAGCTGCTGGACGGCCAGAAACGGGATATGCGGTACAGTGACACCCAGGAGATCAACAGCATCATCGCCGCGGCGCCAGGGTGGAAGCGCAAAAAAACCGCTTTGAAATTTGGATACTGCGGCGCGCAAAAAGGCTTCGTTCGGGGGTAACCTTTGGGGTAACTTTCGGGGTAACTTTTGCCAAAAGGTAACCTTTGAGGGGTAACCTGGTAACCTTCGGTAACTTTCAAAGTTTACCCCTGTACCCGTTGGGGCCGTAGGCAGGTAACCAGGTAACTTCTTTTTTCTATTAAATAGTAAATTAGAGAATTAGGGAGTATATATACCCTCTAAACTCTCAGATCACGGCGCATGTGTCGCGCGCATGACGCGCGCACGCGCGTAGCAAGGGAGGTGCCAACATGAAAGAATCTGAAATTGAAGCCCGGCTTGTCCGAGGGGTGAAGGCCCTAGGCGGGGTGGCCTACAAGTTCGTGAGCCCGGGAAACGTAGGGGTGCCTGACCGGCTGGTGGTTTTCCCCGGCGGGCGGGGGATCTTCATAGAACTGAAGGCCGAGGGCGGACGGCTGAGTCCGATGCAGCGCCGGCAGATGACGCGGCTTCACCGGTTGGGGGCGGATGCCCGGGAGGTGAAGGGCGTGGCCGGGGTGGCCCGGTTTCTGGAGGACTGCTGTAATCTGCTGGACGGGGGCGATGCTGGATGAAGTTCACGCCGCATGCGTACCAGCAATATGCGATTGATCGCGTCGTGGCTGACCCGGCCCTGGGGCTCTTTCTGGAGATGGGACTGGGTAAGACGGTGATCACCCTGACCGCCATCAACGAGCTGCGCTTCCACCGCTGGGCGGTGTCCCGGTGCCTGGTGGTGGCGCCCAAGAAGGTCGCAGAGGCCACCTGGAGCGCGGAGGCGGCTCAATGGGATCACCTGAAGCCCCTGCGAATCGTCCCGGTGCTGGGCAGCGCGCAGAAGCGTATCCGGGCGCTGAATACCCCGGGGGACATCTGGGTGATTAACCGGGAGAACGTGCCCTGGCTGGTGGACTACTACCGCAACGGCTGGCCCTTTGACATGGTGGTGCTGGATGAGTCCTCCAGCTTCAAGAACGCCCAGAGCAAGCGGTTCAAGGCGCTGAAGCTGGTGCGCCCCCGGATCTCCCGGCTGGTGGAGCTGACGGGCACGCCGGCGCCCAACGGCCTGGAGGATCTATGGGCCCAAATCTATCTGTTGGACGGCGGGGCCCGGTTGGGCAAGACAATTTCCAGCTACCGGGAGGCGTTCTTCACTGAGGATCGGGCCTATCCCGGCCAGCAGTATCGTACTTACAGCCCGCAGGACGGGGCCGACCGCCGCATCCGGGAGGCCATCTCCGACATCTGTGTGAGCATGAAGGCAGAGGACTATTTGACCCTGCCGGACTACACTGAGGACATCGTCCCTGTGGTGCTGGACGCCAAAGCAAAGCGGGCCTATGACAGGCTGGAGCGGGACATGCTGCTGCAGGTGGACGAGGCCACCATTACGGCCCAATCCGCCGCCGTGCTGAACGGGAAGCTGCTGCAGCTGTGCAGCGGGGCGGTCTATGACGAGGACGGCCAGGCCGTCGAGGTTCACGCCTGCAAGCTGGAGGCTTTTCTGGAGGTGGTGGAACAGCTTCACGGAGAGCACGCCCTGGTGTTCTACTGGTTCCAGCATGAGCGGGATCGGCTGGCGGAGGTACTGAAGGGCTCCGGCCTGCGGGTGCGGGTGTATCGCGGGGCTGAGGACGCGGAGGCGTGGAACGCGGGCGAGGTGGATCTGCTGCTGGCGCACCCGGCCTCCTGCGGTTACGGCCTCAACCTCCAGGCCGGCGGCCACCATATCGTGTGGTACGGTTATCCCAACTGGGCCCTGGAGCTGTACCAGCAGGCCAACGCCCGGCTGCACCGGCAGGGCCAGCGGCACCCAGTCATCGCGCACCACCTGGTGGTGCAGGGCGGCATGGATGCGGCTGTGGTAGCGGCCCTCCACGACAAGGGGGATACACAGGAAGCGTTGATGCAGGCGCTGAAAGCAAGGATTCAGAAAGCGAGGACAGCATGAGCCTGCTGACTGACAACGACTTCCACGCCCTACAGACGGCTCTGCAGCGAATGGACGAGATGACCCTTACAAGGACACTCGGAGACTGGGAAATCACCGCCGATGTCTTTCCTGCGGGAAATGCGTGGCCCGTGGCAATGGTGGTGCAGATAAGATACAGGAGAGGATATAAGGAGTGGGTACAGACTTTTGAAAGCGTGGAACAGGCGAGGAGGGCGATAAGGTGAGCAAACCTAGATACGGCTGGTGGGGGTATGTCAAGTGGATGATCCGCCAGTACCCGGCCAGAGAGGGCAGATACATGCAGGGAAAGGCTCTGGAGGAAAGAGTGGCGGTGCAGCGGGCCATCGACCAGACCCTGGAGCTGGAGAACGGAAAAGAGCGCATGCAGGTGATTGAACTGGTGTTCTTCCGGCAGACCCACACCCTGGAGGGGGCGGCGATGATGATCCCGTGCAGCTACATGACAGCCAGGCGGTATCACAACGACTTCATCAAAAAGGTGGCGAAAAATTTCGGTCTAATGGATGAAGGTTGAACTTAAAAAGCCAAATACTTGTTTTACAATATAGTCGTGGGAGTATAGTGCAGGCTCCCGCGCCTTCTTCTCTCTTTCCCTTTCCTCTCCCGGCGGTGCGTCCTCCTCGCCGTCGGGAGACCATATGCCGCAGGTTGTACCAGCCCACTATCAGGGCCGGAGGGTCGCACCCTCCATGCGGCACCAGATGTATGGCTCCACAGCTCGACAGAGAGGAACGGGCCTTCCCCGTGCGCTGTGCGAAAGCGGCGGGGTGAAGAATATTTAATTTGCTGACCCCGGCTTAATAAACTAAAACGGTTCCGACCGACGACACCGGCGGAGGGGTTGAGATGTACCGTGATTGCTATACGATGAAACTGGCTTATCCCTGCGAGGCTGACGGATGTAGGTGTGGTTCCGGCTGCCTTAGGACAAGGCCGGATTGTAACAGGACGGCTGACGAAGATTCGTATAGTAATTGTGATGTGATCCCGCACAGCGGATTACATACAGGCCAGCGGACAGCCTGACCAAACCCGCAAGATAGCCGGTTACCCCGGCTATATACGCCGCTCCCCGCTGCATGAGGCGGGCGGTGGCACCAGACATTTTGACCGAGAGGTGGTGAGCCCATTGTGGCGAAAGGCAAGTATCGGCGATGGCTGGAGCCGGACGGGCTCCTGCTGCTGGAGGGCTGGGCCCGGGATGGGCTGACCGATGAGCAAATCGCCCATAACATGGGCATCACGGCGAAAACGCTGTATGTGTGGAAAAGTGCGTATGGTGAGATTTGTGAGGCCCTAAAAAGGGGTAAAGACGTCGTTGACACCCAAGTGGAAAACGCCCTCTTGAAACGAGCCTTGGGCTATGAGTACATGGAGGAGCGGGTGGAGGTCAGCGATAAGGACGGCCGTAAGGTGATCCAGACCACCAAGACCGTGCCGCCGGATACCACGGCACAGATTTTCTGGCTCAAGAACCGCAGGCCGGATAGGTGGCGCGATAAGCAGGCGGAGGGGGCGTCTGAGGCCAGCCAGCCCGAGGATGACGCTCTGACCGAGAGCCTGAAAGAGCTGGCAAGGGGGCTGTGATGTTCAGCGAAAAGCAGATGAAAATCATGGCCTTTCCATACACCAGCTATGACGCATTGATCTGTGACGGGGCGGTTCGGTCGGGCAAGACATCCGTTATGTCCCTGTCCTTCTTCCGCTGGGCGATGCTGACTTTCACCGGCCAGGCGTTCGCGTTCTGCGGAAAGTCGGTGGGGGCCGTGGAGCGGAACATCGTGACTCCGCTGCTGGCGGTCAAGTGGGTGAGAACCCGGTTCAGCGTGAAGTATAACCGCGGTGACCATGTGCTGATCGCTCGGGACGGAAACCGGGAAAACCGCTTCTATCTGTTCGGCGGCAAGGATGAGTCCTCCTACACGCTCATCCAGGGCATCACGCTGGCCGGGGTATTGCTGGACGAGGTGGCGCTGATGCCCCGCTCCTTCGTGGAGCAGGCGCTGGCCCGGTGCTCTGTATCCGGGGCAAAGATGTGGTTCAATTGCAACCCGGACAGCAATTACCACTGGTTCTACAAGGAGTGGATCAGAAAGCCTATTGAACACAACGCCCTACATTTACACTTTCTCATGGACGACAACCCGTCGTTAAGCGAGGAAACAAAGAATAGATACCGGACTATGTTCAAGGGCATATTTTATCAGAGATATGTCGAAGGGCTTTGGGTGGCCGCTGATGGGCTGATTTATGACATGTTTTCCCAGACAGAGAACGTGTATCGACCTGGGGATGAGCCGATTTGGCTTCGTTCCGTTGGGACAAGATACATTGGGGTGGACTATGGGACAATCAATGACACCGTATTCCTGGAAGCATTTGACGATGGAGAGACACTATGGATTACCAGAGAATACAGATGGGCAAGCCGGGATGAAAGACGGCAGAAAACAGACCAGGAATACGCCGATGATTTTATGCAGTTCTATGGTAGTGATCCGGCGCAGGCGTGCGCTGTAGTCGTAGACCCATCAGCTGCCAGTTTCATCGAGGAATTGCGCAGACGTGGAATATATGTGATGGACGCCGATAATGATGTGCTGGATGGTATCCGGCGCGTTTCTACGTTGATGGGACAGCGCAGACTGAAAATATGTGAGACGTGCGCGGGGACGCTGCAGGAGCTATCCGGTTATATATGGGACGATAAAGCCGCGCTAAACGGCGTAGAAAAGCCGGTAAAGGTTGCTGATCATGGGGTTGATGTTATTCGCTATCTTGTGAATACCATAATCCCGAGATGGAGGTTGGGGGAAGATGGGTAAAGTTTTTGACTTAACAGGCATCCGCTTCGGAATGCTTACAGCGATTCGCCGTGTTGAAAATGGGCCGAATAGGACTACGAGGTGGCTTTGCAAGTGCGATTGTGGGAATGAAAAGGTGGTTGCCCGTAGAGAACTCATGAACGGAGATACGCGCTCTTGTGGATGCTATAGGAAGCAGGCAACTCATGACAGGCTGAAACGACCTGGCGGGAAGATTGACCATCCTAGATTGTACAGAGCATGGCACAACATGAGGATGAGATGCTATTACCCGAACTGTGAAGGGTACAAATGGTATGGAGGGCGAGGTATCACCGTCTGCGAAGAATGGAACGAAGATTTCGGCCCGTTCAGAGATTGGGCGCTCTCTCATGGGTACACCGATGAATTGACCCTGGATAGAATCGATAATGACGGGAACTACGAGCCGTCTAATTGCCGGTGGGTGAGCATGAAAGAACAGTGTGCCAACCGGCGAGAACGAGGAACAAGTGGGGTGAAATAGTGTCCAGACGCCATAAAACCCGCCCGGCGGGCACAGAACAGAATACCGAGACGGTCAACGTCCTGGACGCATTCTCCAACCCCTTGTTTCGCCTGGGATACGGCTCTCAATCCCCGATGGAGGCCACCGAATACCCCCTGACCCGCATGACAGACAACTACGCCCTGCTCAACTCCTTGTACCGGGATAACTGGGTGGTGCAAAACGTGGTTGGCCTGATGGTGGACGACATGCTGCGGGAGTGGTACAAGCTCAAAGGTGGCGCCACACCGGAGCAGCAGGACGCGCTTGATCAGGTGGAGCGCAGGACTCAGCTCCGGGCTCGGCTCAACGAGGGGATGCGCTGGGGGCGCCTGTACGGCGGCGCGGCGGGCCTCATCCAAATTGATGGCCAGGAGGATTTGTCCAAGCCTCTGGACATTGATCTGGTGTATCCGGGCAGCTTTCGGGGCCTCTACATACTCGACCGCTGGCAGGGTATCACGCCCAATATGGAGTTGGTTTTTGAGGGCGGAGACCCGATACCTGAGAGCTACAGTATCACAGACGCCGAAGGGCACACGGTGGTCAATGTCCACCATTCCCGCGTGATCCGCTTCACCGGCCGGGATTTACCGTTTTTGGAACGGGTCGCAGAGATGTACTGGGGCGAATCCGAGGTGGAGGCCCTGTACAAGGACGTGGTGGCCCATGACAACGTATCGGCCAACATGGCCGCCCTGACCTTCCAGGCCAACGTCAACACGATGGAGGTCAAGGGGATGGAGCAGATGCTCTCCATGGCCTCACCGGAGGTGCAGCGGCGATTCTGGGCGATGATGCAGGCGCAGAGCGTCCTGCGCACCAATTACGGCACGCAGTTGGTGGAGCAGGGGACGAAGCTGACCAACACCCAGTATCACTTCAACGGCCTGCAAGAGGTCTATGACTCCATGTGCCTCAACCTGTGCGGCGCCAGCCATTACCCCATGACCAAGCTGTTCGGCCGGTCTCCCGGCGGGCTCAACGCCACGGGGGACAGCGATCTGCAAAACTACTACGATTACGTGGACAGCCAGCGGGAGGCCAAACTGCGGCCGACGCTGGAGAAGCTGCTGCCGGTGCTGTGCATGAGCGCCTGGGGCTTTGTGCCTGATGATTTGGCCATTACGTTCCCACCGCTGTGGACTCCCACGGCGAAGGAGGTAGCTGAGATCGCCAAGACCAAGAGCGAGGCTATTGTGTCCGGTTATCAGGCTGGGCTTCTCAACGTGGACACAGCACAGAAGGAGCTCAAGAAGCTGGAGGAGGAGACCGGCATGTTCGGCAGCATTACCGATAAGGAGATCGCCGCCAATGCCGGGAAAACCTACCAGGACGCCACAGCCCTGCGGGATCCGCTGATGGGACTGGGATATGGTGAGATGAATGCCAACGCTGAACCGAGCGCCGAATGAGAAAGAGCTGGAAAAGCTCATATCCATCTATCTGAGAGCTGAGACAGCCATCATCAACGAAATTGGCCGTCTGCGCTCCCAGGGGTTGGTGGACTACCACGCCGTGGCCGCCCTGGAACGGGTGCAGGCCATCCTCCGGAAGATGGAATCGGATTGCTGGGAGTACGTACCCAAGATGATAGAAAAGCAGTTCTATGTGCGGGTGCCCGAGGCCCGGAAGGCCCTGGAGGTGCCGGAGACGGCGGCGAAGCACGCGGCGGGGTACGTCAACGCTGCGGTGCTCACCGGCGAGCAGCACGCCATTGTGGACAATCTGGTGGCGGCGCTGATGGGAGAAATCGCAGACGCCTCCATGACCGTCATGGCGACCCTGCAATCGGCCCTGATTGGACGGGTGGAGCCGGACGTGTACCGGCGGGTTGGCCTGGAGCAGGTGGCGGCGCAGCAGGCCGTGGGCCGGGGCGTCAACGCCTCGGTGCCGGCATTCGTGCAGGCCCTCCGCCGGGAGGGCATCAGGGCGTTCACTGATAAGGCAGGCCGGGACTGGAGCCTGCACACCTACTGCACGATGGTATCCCGCACCACCTCCAGGCAGGCCGAGGTGCTGGCGGTTCTGACCGCCGACCAGGAGCACGACCTGTACATGATATCCAGCCACGGAACCACCTGCGCTCTGTGCGCACCATATGAGGGCCGTGTGTATTCACGCAGCGGTACAGACCCGGATTTCCCGCCCCTGGCGGCGGCGTTCGGGAAAATGGACCCGGCGGGGCCGGACACCTTGGCCAATACCTGGCTCAACATCCATCCCAACTGTCTCCATGTGCTCGTCCCTTGGACGACGGCCGGGAGAACACCGGAGGAAATCCAAAAAATCAAGGATTTCTCCAACCCCCGCAAGAACCCGTTTTCCGTGGATCCGCGCAGTGAGAAGCAGATTAAGGCATACCGGACAAAAGAGGCCGCCCGGCGGAGCTGGCTGGCGAATTACCGTCAGTGGGAGCGGTACCGGGAGACACTGGGGGACAAGGTGCCCAAGACTTACCAGACATTCGAGCGGCACAAGCGGGCTGACGATGATAAATACCAGGAGTGGCAGAAACTATACAGGGAGGCTAACCGGAATGAATGAAAAACAGACCGCCATTATCATGGCGGCACTCAAAAAGGGATACCGGGTAGAGCTGATGCTGGATAAAGAAGGAAGTTTGAAAATCCGAACGGTCACCCGGAAGGAACTAAAAGCCTGAATATCGTACCCACGTCCTAAGTGGTGGGCGGGAAGAGCTGAACGGAGCTGACAGGAGAAATCCTGTTGGCTCCTTTTTTATTTGCCCGAAAGAGGTGAACCACATGGAGAACAACGCGGAATATATCGACCTGCTCAAGCGCTCTCTGGCCGGGGAGACAGAGACGGTGCGGCTCTATCTGGCCTGCATGGCAGTCGCGCCCCCGGAGCACATCCCCAAGCTGCTGGAGATCCAGGCCGATGAGACCGACCACCAGGCCATTATCGCCGACCTGCTCCTGGAGGCCGCAGCGGGCCAGAGCGCCGACCAGGAAGCGCTCGTGCCGGGGGTGGAGTAATGGCGGTCGCATACTATGGCTCCCACATCTCGGAGCACCTGGTCAAGACCCCGGAGGGCTATCTGATCTGCTACGGCGTGCCCATCAACCGCACCGGCACGCAGATGTATACCGCCGGGGAGCTGGGGCTGGATGGAGATCCGGAGCGGCCGGTCATGGTGTACCGCATGGAGGAGGACGTGTTTGCCCCGGCGGCGCTGGCAAGCCTGGAGGGCAAGGACATCACCCGTGGGCATCCGGCGGAGATGCTCAACGCCGGGAACCAGGCCGCCTACTCCAAGGGCCACCTGGAGAATGTGCGCCGGGACGGGGAGAACACCGTGGCCGACCTCATCATCAAAGACCCGTCCCTGGTGTCGGACGTGGAAAACGGTGTGCTGCGGGAGGTGTCCTGCGGCTACAACTGCCAGTTTGAGCCGTACCTGGACGGCTACCGGCAGACCCATATTGTTGGCAATCACGTGGCGGTCGTCCCCAGGGGACGCGCCGGCCGCGATGTTGCAATAAAAGACGCCGCCGTACAGGCGGAGAAAGGCAGGAACCACATGAGCGATTTTTGGAAGTCTGTCCTGACCGCCTTCGGTAT
>ERZ836877.4588-NODE-4588-length-13982-cov-11.552308_pt1 | contig 13982 bp, 9 predicted proteins | sample MGYA00519469_ERZ836877 | MGnify/ENA primary metagenome ERZ836877 (study PRJEB31850, sample SAMEA3708809) | human gut metagenome | biome: human gut; feature: human-associated habitat; material: faeces | place: China | collected 2014 ... | reverse complement strand
TATCTATCTTTTCTGTTGAACTCAAATCATAATTTTTCTTTCCTGTACTTATTTGTACCAAATAATTTTCTAAATTTACAGTCTTACTTTCGACTTGAATATCTACCTTTTCAAGTTCCAATGCTTCTTTTATTCCTGCTATAGTTTGAACTTTCTGTGTACTTTTTGCTCTATCAATTAGACTATTATTTCCAATTACTATACTAATACTTATGCCTGCTAATATCAATAAAATTACAATTGTTATAGCTAGTGTGATTAGCGTTATTCCTTTAATTTCTTTTGTTTTCATATAAGATTCATCCTTCCGTTTTTTTATTAAGTAACATACTTAATGATAAAGAGAGAATCTTACTTTCTCATTTATTTTTAGCTTGCAATAACAGTTTTAGTATTTTTTAATTTATTTTCTTTTTTTATAATTTTTTTCTATAAAAATTTCTTCTAGCACTTGATTTTTTATATTCTTTTGGTATAATACGAAGTATAAAAATTCTCATTAAGTATGTTACTTAAACACATTTTTATATTTTTCTTCAAATTTTTCTATTGATATCGGCTTTTCAAAATAATATCCTTGTATCATATCACAATTTATTCTTTTTAAGTAATCAACTTGTTCCTTGTTTTCTATGCCTTCTGCCACAACTTCTATTCCCAGCTTATGTGACATTTCAATTATTGCCTCTATTATAATTTTACCTCGACTACTTTCTACTATATCATCAAAAAAACTTTTATCCATTTTTAGAACATCTATATTAATATTTTTTAACATGCTAAAAGATGAATAGCCTGTTCCAAAGTCATCCATAGATACTGTAAATCCCAATTTGTGAACATTCCTTTCCGCTTCTTTTGCAAGCTCAACATTATTAACAACAGAGGTCTCCGTCATTTCTAATTCTATAGTATTTGGTTTTATACCATATTTATTTACAAAATCTATTAAATCATTTATATGATTTTTATTATACAAATGTAGTCTTGACTCATTTACTGATATTGGAAAGATTTTATAACCTTTTTTCTCCCAGTTTTGTTGTAATTTGCAAATACTTTCTAGTACATATGTGTCTAGCTCTGTTATTAACTCATATTTTTCTAATAATGGAACAAAAATATTTGGCATTACTACATCTCCATCTCTATTCCAACGTACCAATGCTTCTGCTCCTGCTAGTTCTTCAGTCTTTGTATAAAACTTTGGTTGCAAATAAATTACAAATTTATTATTTGCAATTCCTTTTTTTAATCTTTTTTCTAAAATCTTTCTATATTCTATATTCATATTATCACCTAAAATTATTGTTTACATTTTTCATAAAAAAATTTCATATTTTAGAAAAAATTATAAAACCCCAAACATGTTGAGGTTTTATTTTCCTATCTTCCATCATCTTGTTCAATTAAATCTCTTCTGTTTACTTTTGAACTTTCCTTATTTTTCTTAAGTTCTCCGCTTTCAATTATTTCTCGCAAAAAGTCTCCTAAATCTTTATATTTAATGCCTATTTTTTGAATGATTTCTCTTCTTCCTTTTCCTTGTCTTATCAACTCAATTATTTCTTCTTTTTTTGCTTCTCTTGCTTGCGTGATTTCATCTTGTGTAACAACTCCATCTCTTATAAGTTCAGCCATAAGACTTCTTATATTTTGTTCATCTTTTACTAATTGCCTCGATATTTCTTCTGCATTATATCCATATTTCAATAATTCAACTATTCGTTTTTTAGTTTTATCTACTTTTTTATATGAATCTATTTTGCCCTCCGAAAATAGCTTGTCTAATATTCTTCTTAATGTATCTTGCTTAGTTATCTTCATTTCTTTCATAATTTCACGTTGACCTAAGCCCGCTTTTCTTAATTCTATCACTCTTTTTTCTATTTCTTCATCTGCACATTGGTAAACTTCTGCTATAGATAACCTTCCTTCTTCAACAAGCCTATCAAGATATAAATAAGTTCTATCTACAGAAATACCTAAAGAACTAGATATCTCACTCACATTTCTTTTTGCCTTTGCCATACTCAATATCTGTTTTAGCTTTTCCTCAGTTTCTTTCTTATATAAATTTGTAGCCAAGCTATCAAGTTTTCCCTCTTCTACAAGTAATCCTATTATAAGCTTCACACGACTTTCATTTGTACCAAGTTCCATTGCAATCTTATCATAAGGATAATTCTTTTTTCTAAGCTCTAATATCTTTTCTTTTAATTCCTGTTCTTCTTTATAGCTTCTTATCATATCTATTCACCTTCTTATTTAAGTTGCATCGATAATAGTTTACTTATTCCATTTTCTTCCATTGTTACACCGTAAACTGTATCTGCTATTTCCATTGTTCCTTTTCTATGTGTTATTACTAAGAACTGTGTTTCTGTGCTGAATTTCTTTAAATATAAGGCATATCTTGCAACGTTTACGTCATCAAGAGCTGCTTCAATTTCGTCTAGTATGCAGAATGGAGCTGGATTTATTTTTAGTATTGCAAACAATATTGCTATTGCTGTTAGTGCTTTTTCTCCACCCGATAATAGCATCATGTTTTGTAGTTTCTTTCCTGGTGGTTGTACCCTAATGTCTATTCCACATTCTAGTATATTGGCTTCATCTTCTAATATTAACTCTGCCTTTCCTCCACCAAATAGTTCGATGAACACTTCGTTAAAGTTTTTGTTTATTTGTTTGAATTTCTCATCAAATTGCTTTTGCATTGTAGTCGTCATTTCTGAAATTACATTTCTAAGCTTTGTGATAGAGTCTTCTAAATCAAGCCTTTGCTCATTCATGAAGTCATATCTTTCTTGCATTTTCTTGTAATCTTCTATTGCATCTACATTTATGCTTCCTAAGTCTGCTATATTTTTACGTAGTTCTGTTGTTTTCTTTTGAGCAACTTGAACATTATCTGGCTTTGCGTAACCATCTGCATTATTAGGAGTTAGCTCATATTCTTGCCACAATCTGTTTATTAAATCGTCTATGTCTTGCTCCTGTTTTGTTTTCTTACTTTCAACTTTTACTATTTGCTCTTTTAGACCATTTAATACACTATATTGTGACTCTATTTGAGCCTCTATCTTTTCTAATTCTTCATTTTTAGCTGTTTTTTCATTCTTTAGAGCTTCTATCTTTTCGGAGCTGTTCGTAACTTCGGATTTAATCTTTTCTATTTCTTGCTCGAAGTTTGAAATTGCTTCTTCATTTTTAGTAGTCTCTAATTTTGCATTCTCTATGTCTGCTTTTTTAGTCTCTATGCTTGCATTTGCATTTTGAATGTCTTGTTCTATTCTTGCAATCATTTCGTCAAGAGATGTTCCACTCTCATCAAATGAAGATACAGAAATTTTTAAGTCTGTTATATCTGTATTTAAGTTGTCTATGTATGTTTGGTCGTCTTTATTTAGCTCTGCAAACTGTGTAATCTCTGCATTTAATTCTTGCATTTCTTTGTCTAAATTTGCAATTACTTGTTTAGTGCCTTCTTTAGAAACTTCTAATTTTTTCTTTTCTTCATCAATTTCTTCAACTTGATTTTTTAACTTAGCCATTTTTTCTTCAAGTTTAGTAATTTGACTGTCTATCATGTCTAATTCTTGCTTTTTAGTTGCATATGTAATCTCAATTTCTTGTAAATTTTTCTCTAGCCTTGCAGATTCTTCTATTGTATCTGCTATTTTTACAGAATGTTCTTCCTTTTCTTTTTCTAGCTTCTTAATTTCAGAATTAAGCTCTTCTAACTTAGCCTTTAATTCTTCAATTTCTCTGCTTCTTCCTAATATATTTACAGTCTTTTGAGCTACCGAACCACCACTAATTGCACCAGATGGATTTATTACGTCTCCTTCTAGTGTTACTATTCTAAACGAATAACTGTTAGCCTTTGCAAGTTTTATGGCACTATCCATATTTTCTACAATCACGGTTCTGCCAAGCAAGTTCAAAATTATGTCTTGGTATTTCTTATCTGCTTTTACTAGTTCTGCTGCTATGCCAATAACTCCATCTATTCCATTAGAATTTACTTTTTCTATTTTCTTTCCATGAACTGATGAAATTGGTAAAAAGCTTGCTCTTCCTAAATTGTTCTTACGCAAATGCTCTATTAATTTTTTTGCATCTGTTTCTGTTTTTGTGACTATATTTTGCATAGCCTGGCCTAAGCACATTTCGATTGCAGTTTCATACTTTTTGTCAACTGAAATAAGACTTGCTAGCACGCCTTCTACTCCTGCATTTAATTCACTATTTTGTTCACATGCAAGTAGTAAAGATTTAACACTCTTCATATATCCGTCTTTATCACGTTCTGTTTCAATTAAAAACTTACATCTAGAATCTTTCATTCTATAATCTGCTGTAAGTTTGTTTATTTTGTCATCAAATTCTTTTATAACAGCTAAAGCCACTTCTTTTTGATTTTTTATTTCTGTTAGAGTCTTAACAGCCTTGTTTCTTGTTGCTTCTATTTCTTGAAAGTTTTTCGAAATTTCTTGTTTCTTTATTCTGTTACTATCTAATTCAGAAATAGTGCTTTGAAGCTCTTGCTTTACATTTTTCTTAGTTTTTTCTAAGTTTTCGTAATTAATTTCATATGTATTAATTTCGGCAAGTCTTTCATATTTTGCGTCTGTATCTGCTTCTACTTGTTTCTTCTTGCCTTCTATCTCAAGCTCTTTTTCAGATAATTTAGCAGATATTTTTGCAAGCTCTTCTTCCTTCTCTTTCAGTTCTGTTTCAAACTTTTCCTTATTCTTAAATAAGTTGTCCTTCTTAGAAACCTTGCTATCTTTCTCCTCATTGAAATCATTAATTCTTTGATGTAGTTCCTCTATTTCTTTTGTAAGTCTTTCAATATTTGTAGCATTGTTTGAAATTCTTTCTTTAGAAACATTTATCTGAGAATTTAACTGTTCAATCTTCGTCTTGCTCTCGAAACCAACATTTTGCATATTTTCAATTTCTGCAATAAGTTCATCAATTCTAGTTTTTAAAGTATCTTTTTTATTTTGTCCCTCTTCTAGCTTTTGGCTTTCTGATGTTTCTTGGTCTTTCAATACTTGTAAATCTTCTACAATTTGTTCAAGTTTTTCTTTATATGTATTTATGTTATACACAAATAATCCAACTTCAATGCTCTTAAGTTCTTCTCTTAAATCTAAGAACTTTCTGGCTTTATCTGCCTGCAATTTAAGTGGATCTAATTGTCCTTCTATTTCAGACAAAATATCATTTATACGCAATAGATTAAGCTTTGTCTGCTCTAGTTTTTTCTCAGACTCTACCTTACGAGTTCTATACTTTACAATTCCGGCAGCCTCTTCAAAAATATGTCTTCTATCATCAGATTTATTGCTCAAAATTTCGTCAATTTTACCTTGTCCAATTATAGAATATCCATCTTTTCCAATACCGGTATCCATAAACAATTCTATAATATCTTTAAGTCTACATGGTGTTTTATTTATAAAATAGCCAGTCTCACCACTTCTATATAATTTTCTTGTAACAATAACTTCATTATATTCAATTGGTAATTTTCCATCAGAGTTATCTATTACAATAGATGCCTCTGCAAATCCCAACGATTTTCTATTTTGAGTACCTGCAAATATTACGTCTTCTGCCTTTGCGCCTCTTAAAGACTTCATACTCTGCTCTCCAAGTACCCACCTAATGCTATCCGAAATATTACTCTTACCAGAACCATTTGGTCCAATAACAGCTGTAATACCCGGCTTAAATTCCAATACGGTCTTATCTGCAAACGATTTAAACCCTTGCAGTTCTAATCTTTTCAAATACATTTATAGTTCTCCTCTTAATAATTCTAATCCACTGGTTAATTCCATTACTTCTTTCATATCTATATTTTTGTAGTAATCATCCAGACTCAAATTATCACTAACTTTTTTTAACGATATTAAATCTATCTTACACATGCAACAAATTATATAAATAGAATTTAGTTCCATGTCAAAAAGCACATCGTCTTTTATATCTGTATGTGTTACAAAACTTTCAGCACTATAACATGGTAATTTCTTAATATTTTCTAATGTTTTAATTCTGTCATCATTAAATTCTTCAACAGTATATTGTTGCTCTCCTGGAATGTTCCATTCATAATTATAAGATTTACTAACATTAACCCATTCTCCCATTTTAGAGTTAGTAGAGCCAACATATCCCATATTTATTATTAAATCTGGCTTTATATCACAATTTTCTAAATATCTGGTTAAATTGATTGCTGTTTGTTGCTTTCCAATTCCAGTGATAATTAAAGAAATATTTTCTTTTCTATATACATTTTCGTTAATCTTTTCTAGTTTCAATTTTTCTGCAATGTCTGTTGCTTCCTTTTTCATTGCAATAACAAATAAAATCTGTTTCATTTCTAGTTTAATCCCCTCATCAAAGATACAAGTCGAAAAATTAATTTTCTGAATAAAAACATTTTACTAATTTTCTACGTAATTTTACAATTGCATCATTATTTTTATTGTACACAAGTCAAATTAGTTTTTGACATTCGATTTCTTGTTTATTTTATACTAATATGTCGTAAAAAGCAAGAAAACTAAGCGAATATTTCACTTAGTTTTCTAATATTTATATGGAATTAATTTTATCTTCCTTCGTCGTCTCTTTGTTTTTGAGCTTCAACTTTTCTTGCATGTCTTGCTACATATTTTGAATAATCTGGTTGTTCTTTATTATCCTTATTTTGAGCATCTTTTGCAGCTTCTTTTTCAGACATTTGGCGTAATTTTGCTATAAATGCATCAACACTTTGTGCTTCTGTTTTTTCTGGCTCTCCATCTTTTTTAATTGCATCACCATTTTTTATAATTCTTTTACCTTCTCCAGACTTAGCTTTTTCTCTTGCAGCTTTTATAGTTTGAATTGGGTGCTTTATTGCATTCCATAATTTAGACCATCTGCTTGTTTTTACTAGTGCCTTTTCATTGTTTTCCTTTGCTGCTTGTTCAGCTTCTTCTTTCTTAGCTTCTTCTTCTGATTGTAAATCAGTCCACATTGGTTCTACTGGTTTATCTATATCTTCTACTGTAGGTTTCTCAGCAGCCGGAGCTTTTTCTTCTTTAGGCTCTTCTTTACTTGGTTCTTCTTGTTTAGTTTTTTCTTCTTTCTTTGTAAATCTGCCATCCATAGATTTAGCCTCAATTTCATCCCAAGCTTTATTTGCAAATAAGTTCTTCCAAGCAAAATCACATTTTGCAATTTCAGTATTTAATGTATCAATTTTATGCTCTAAATCTTTATTGGCATTTTTCAAGCTGTCAATTTTAGATTTAATTCCTGCTTTCTTTTCATCAATATCAGATTTTTTTGCTTCTAATTCATCTAATTTTTTAATATCATCAACATCGAAATTTTTCACGTCAGACTTTTGCATTTTTTCAAGTTCAGCTATAACTGACTTAGTATTTTCATCTTTATCTATTTCAGTTACTTGCTCTTCAAGTTCAGAAATCTTCTTTTCATTATAGCTTACTTCATATTCTAAATGCATTTTTTTATTTCCAAGATCATTTTTTATCTGTCTTACTCTTTCAATTTGTGCTCTATTCTTTTCAAACCCTTGAACTCTGTTTAATTGTTTTTCTAATTTAGGTTTTTGTTCTTCTCTTTCTTTTTTAGCATTTTCCAAAGCCTTATTTAAGCTTTCTTTTCTGGCTTTTTTTGCTTCTAAAGCTTTTTTGTCTTCTTCTTTTTCACTTTTGCCTAATGCTTCAATTTCGGTTGACAAATTAATCATTTGAGCAGTTATCTGTTCTACTGCATTACCCAAACCACTAATTTGTTCCTTTAAAGATTCACCTGTTAAATGTACAAATTCGGGTGACATTTTTAAGTATTGTTGATATTCATTTTCAATTTTATTACTTCTCTTAGCCATTTTATCAATCTCCTTTTATAACTCATATGTCTATATTATAGCATATATAATTTATTTTTTCAATACTTTATGTATACTAGGTCTTATTTATCACAATAAATATACCATAAGAGAAAAAATTTGTGTGTATTTTAACAAAAATGTAATATTTTGTTATATTTTTGTAACACTTTGCATATAATTCAAAATTGATATTTTCTCAAATGATTTATTAAGACATTATCACAAATGAATTATAACACTGTTTGTATAAAAATCATTTGACAAACTTTAAATAATATGTTATCATTCTATTACAAATAAAAATGTTTGATTCCAACGGTCAAACTTGTAATCGTATGTGTACCTGTGAATACACATACTTTTTTTATATAAGAAATAGAGCAGGCTGTGAATCCTACTCTACCGACCATATGTATGTCTACTCCTGGTCCTTGTCTGATTGCTTCTCTTCATTTAATTGTTGTTCTCTTGAAAGTTCTAGTCTTACGACTTTTTCTCTTTCTACTAACAATTTTATCAACTAAACTCAGTATTGCATCTCCAACGGTCATCTTGTAACCCTCCTTTCCGTCCTTAAGTAAAGACTACCTTTTGACAAGAAAGGTTGGTATTATCTTACAATATTTTTACTAAGAATTCAAGCAAACACTCATAATTTACGTCGAAAATTTATTAATAAAATTGTGTATTTCATTTTAAATGAAGTTTATCTAAAATAACGGCAAAAAATTCTACTCTATTAAAAATAATTTTTCCAACGCCCTATCTGATAATTTTCCATATTTCAATTTTTTATCTGATATCTTTTTTCCTTCTAGCTCTGGTAAAATTCCATAATTTGCATTCATTGGTTGAAATTTTTCATTTGAAGTCGATATATATTGAGCTAATGCTCCTATCATTGTATATTCAGAAAACTCAATTTTTTCTTCTTGTTTTAATTGTTTTACAGCATTTATTCCGGCAACTAATCCAGATGAAATGGATTCTACATATCCTTCTACTCCTGTAATTTGTCCCGCAAAATATATGTTTTTGTTTTTCTTTAATTGATATGTTCTATCTAATAATTTTGTAGAATTTATGAAAGTATTTCTATGCATTACTCCATATTTTGCAAATTCCGCATTTTCTAAACCTGGTATCATACTAAATACTCGTTTTTGTTCTCCAAATTTTAAATTTGTTTGGAATCCAACAATATTATAAATTGTTGCATCTTTATTGTCTTGCCTTAACTGAACTAGTGCATATGGCCTGTAACCTGTACGTGGATCTGTAAATCCCATTGGCTTTAATGGGCCATATCTTAATGTATCTATTCCTCTCTTTGCCATTACTTCAACTGGCATACAGCCTTCAAAAATTTCTCTTTTTTCAAATTGATGTAATTCTACAACCTCTGCATTAACTAATTCATTCCAAAAATGTTCATATTCTTCTTTATTCATTGGAAGATTTATATAGCTTGCATCTCCATCATTTTTCTGCTTTGCTTTCCATTCTTCTACATCTTCATCTTTAGCTCTTTCTTGTTCATATCTATTGCCATAAAAAGCAATATTCATGTCAATACTATCTTTGAATATTATTGGTGCTGCTGCATCATAAAAGTGTAAGTCATCTTCTCCTGTAAGTTCTAAAATTTGCTTAGATAAGGCATCAGAAGTAAGTGGGCCTGTTGCAATTATAACAATTCCATCTTTTGCAATACTCTCTATTGATAGTCCATCTTTTCCTACTTCTTGCCTAATTATTTCTACATTTTTCATGTTTTCTAAAGCTTCAGTAACCTTTTTAGAAAACACCTCTCTATCAACAGCTAGAGCCTGCCCAGCTGGTACAGCAGTTTCATCAGCGACTTTAATAAGAAGGGAATCTAAATTTCTTAGTTCTTCCTTTAAAAGCCCACAAGCATTCGTGTGCAAATTAGACTTAAAAGAATTGCTACAAACAATCTCTGCTAAATTATTATTCGAATGTGCTGGCGAAAAACTATTAGGCTTCATCTCGTACAATCTAACTTTTATGCCTCTTTTAGCAATCTGGTACGTAGCCTCAGAACCAGCTAATCCTCCACCAACAACAGTTATAAAATCATTCATACTATATCCTTTCATCACTCATTAGTAATACTAAATTTATATTAATATGTAAGAATAATTTCATTTTGAAAAATGAAATTGTTCTCTTTCAATAATATTAAATCGCCCAAAAAAGGGCGTCCCTATTGGGCGAAATTATTCAAACAAATTCATTATGTCTTCTTTTGAAAGCTTGCTTATAAATGTTTGGTTTGTTGAAAGCATGCTATCAATCAAAGTTTCTTTTCTTTTTTGTAGTTCATATATTTTCTCTTCTATTGAGTTTTTTGTTATTAATTTATATACTTGTACGTTTCTCTTTTGTCCTATTCGGTAAGTTCTATCTGTGGCCTGGTTTTCTGCAGATAAGTTCCACCATGGGTCATAGTGTATTACCACATCTGCTCCAACTAAGTTCAGTCCTGTTCCACCTGCTTTTAAAGATATTAAGAATAATTTTTTGTTTGGGTTGCTGTTAAATTCATCTACTAAATTTATTCTTTCAGATACTTTGGTTTGTCCTGTTAATTTTAAGAATTCTATATTCTCTTTTTGCAATTCTTTTTCTATTATTTCAAACATTGCCGTGTATCCTGAAAATAGTAGTATTTTGTGTCCTGATTGTATTGCATCTTTTACTATTTCTATACATTGGTTTAGCTTACCGCTTTCGCCCTTGTAGTTGTCTATAAATAGACTTGGGTGGCAACATATTTGTCTTAATCTTGTTAACAGTGCAAGTATTTTTATCTGGCTCTTTTCTATTCCATTTTCTTGTATTTCTTCCATTGCATTTTTCTTTGCCTTTGCTAAATAAGACAAATAAATATCTCTTTGCTCGTCCACCATCTGGCTATTTAGAACAGATATCATTTTATCTGGTAACTCTGTTAAGACTTCACCTTTTATTCTTCTTAAGACGAATGGCTCTATCAATTTTTTCAATTTGTTCATTGCCACTTCATTGCCCTCTTTTATTATTGGCGTTTCATAAAGTTCTTTGAATTTTCTGTATCCAAATAAGTAGCCTGGCATTATGAAATCGAATATTGACCATAGCTCAGACAAAGAGTTTTCTATTGGCGTTCCAGTTAGTGCAAACCTTGTTTCTGCTGATATATTCTTAATTGCCTTTGCATTTTGTGTGTTATTATTTTTTATGTATTGTGCTTCATCTGCAATTATGTATTTAAATTTGAAGTCATATTTTTTATATTCTTCTATATCTCTCTTCAATAATTCATATGAAGTTATTACTATATCATAATTTGGTATTGATGCAATCTGATTTTTTCTTTCTTCTAGTGTTCCATGTACTACTATAGATTGCATTCCTATCGTAAATTTTTCCGCTTCATTCTGCCAGTTTAAGCATAATGAACTTGGGCATACGACTAAACATGGTTTCTTTCCTCCATTATCTTTGTATGCACAAATTACACACAATAGCTGAACAGTTTTTCCAAGACCCATATCATCTGCCAAAATTCCGCCCAAACCGTAGTAATCAAGCATACGTAACCATTGTACACCTACTTTTTGGTATTCTCTAAGGCTAGCATTCAGGTTCTTTGGCACTTCCATGTTTCCTTCTATCTCTTTTACATCGATATTTTCAACTAAATTCTTGTAGCTTTCATCTTTCGTAACATGAATAAAGCTATTCTTCTCCAAAATTTTATCTAAATAAAGAGCCCTGTACATTGGTAACTGTAAAGTATTGTTCTTTATTTGGCTGTAATCAACATCTATATCTTCGGTTACACTCTCTATAAATTTGATAGTATCATTATCTTCCAAATTTACGAAGCTTCCATCTTTTAGTCTATGGTATCTCTTCTTTAATTTATACTGTTTCATTATCTCCTGAAGCTCTGCTGGGTCGAAGTCCAGACTAGAAAAATCTATGTCTAGCAAATTATTTTCTACCCTTACACCCAAATTAACGGCAGATGTACTTCTAACTTCTTTTGCCTTAAAATTATCTGTTGCAAGCACTTCAAAATTCTTCATATATGAATCCATATCATTAGTCAAAAATTCATATATCTTGTCATCATTTGCAAGAACCAATCTATTGTTCTTTTGGTCTAGCATGAATCCACTCTTAACGAACATGTTAATTAATTTGCTTTCTTTTATTGTATTTCTAGAAAGTACTTCTACTTGTTTCTTAGAATCTAGCGGATTTATCTCTACATCTCCATATATAAATCTAATGTCTGCTAGCACATAATTTAAGTCATTGTAGTCCAAATATAATTTTGCATATAGCTCTGCAGGAATGTATTTTTCAACTTTCTTGTACTCATTTTCTCCAATATTAACACTATTCTTTATGCTTGGTTGTACTATAGAGAAGAAATTAGACAACTGGCTCTCTGGAAGCAAAATCTCTTTTGTAAAGTTCTTTCTAAATACTTCCAACATTTTAATAACAGTATTGCTATATTTTTTTGAGCATCTGTATAATTTCTTATCAAGCATTAAATATGTATATTTTCTGCCCTCATAAACCATATACGCATATATATCAACATTTACAGTTATCTTATATTCTCCATCATCATTTTCCTCTAATTTAAATTTAATGTCTGGCTCATTTGGTACAAAAACAACAGCATCAGTTCCAAACTGGTCTTCCATTGAAATTGCTCTATTTTTCAGGCATTCAAATAAATCATCTAAACCTGTGTTAGAAATAACTATTGCATCTTCTCCCATTCTTTTTGTGTAATAATCATATCCTGTAGACGATTCATTAGCATATTTTATTATTTCTGAATATTTAAGCACAAAATCTAAAAAATTTCTGTCTTCTTCCACAAATTTTTCTCTTGTGTGTGCAAATTCAAGCTTTGCTCCATATTTATACTTTTCACCACTCGCAAATCTATCATAAAATTCTGGTAAAGACTTTACCTTATAACTCTGCTTCTCATCTTTTTTAGAAAGCTTTATTTCTAGTTTCAAGCTATTATTGGTTCTACTACATATAATCTTTGGCTCAATATGAACGAATCCTTCCTCCTTGCCTGAAGATATATTCTGCTCTTCCTCTTCTTCATTGATTCTGTAAAATTCATTTACCAGTTGATTGAAAACCTTATAATTTTCTCCTCGTTCTTTGAATGTATCATTACTTTTGGTCTCTTTTTTCTCTCCAGAAAAAATTCTTACATAGTCAGAGTTACTCGCAAATTCTTTAACAGTTGCAATAATATGTTCACATGCACAATAATTTTCCTTATAATCGTCACATGTACACGATAAATTTTCAATTTCTCCCTCTGCGACTTTAATATAAACTTTATGTTTCTGTTTTACTATAATTCCATCATCATTCTTTTCATCTTTTACGATTGAATGGACCTCAAAATTTTGTTTATTATCATATGTAATCTTATTTATCGCAATAGCTTTATTCTGCATTAATTTTGATGCTAAATCTAGCTTCCTTGCGTCAACTTGACTTATTAAATCTTCATATATTTGTTTATCTATAATATTACTTTCCATCAATAAATCTCCCCATTTCACTGGTTATCTATTATATACCTTTTTTCGACGTTGTGCAACGAGTACTGGAAAATTTCCCATGGAAAATTTTATATGTTAAAACTATTATCTCTTTCTTCATTAGTACTTTACATATTGTACACACAGTCCCCTATATTGCCTTAAATCTAAGTTCAATGCTCTTATTGCTTTTCTGAAGTTATTTGCAGTTACAACTTGTATTTTAAAATGATAAATTTGTTCAAGCTGTAATATCGGGACCTTGGGGTAGAACTCAGCTCTTGCAGAAAACATAGTATATCCTTTATCTACCCAATCTTGTCCAAGCCACGCATATGCTATATCATTAAGTAATAAACACTTAAGGATATTTTTTCTTTATTCAGTAATCATTCAATTTAAGCGTAAAAAATCGATTGCTATTATCTCTTTAGCAATCGATCCGA
>ERZ836877.4586-NODE-4586-length-13995-cov-3.207461_pt1 | contig 13995 bp, 7 predicted proteins | sample MGYA00519469_ERZ836877 | MGnify/ENA primary metagenome ERZ836877 (study PRJEB31850, sample SAMEA3708809) | human gut metagenome | biome: human gut; feature: human-associated habitat; material: faeces | place: China | collected 2014 ... | reverse complement strand
ATCATAACCGCGACCGTGGACAGGCTCGACCTCTCGGAACTGCACGACTGCGACGCCATCATCGCCCGGGGCTATTCCGCCCGGCGGCTGAAGGCGCAGGGACTGGGCGTCCCCGTCATCGACATCGCCATTTCCGGCTACGACGTCATCCGTTCCATTCAGGAATGCCAACGGCGGTTTCAAACGCGGCGCATCGGCTTCGTCGGCTTTTACAACGCCTTCAACGGGATCGAGCAGTTTTCCGGCATGTTCGGCTGCGACATCCGCGTCTACATCCCCGAATGCGCGGCGGAGATCCGGCACGCGCTGGAACTGGCCAAGCAGGACGGCTGCGACGTCATCGTCGGCGGCTATTCCGTGCAGCAGGACGCGGGCCTTCTGGGGCTGCCCGCCATCCTGCTGCGCACGGGCCGGGAAACCTACGCGCAGTCGCTGGAGGAGGCCATCCGGACGGTCACCCTCGTCCAGCAGGAGCGTATCCGGACGGAAACCTATAAAATCATTACTGAGTCGGTGAAGGACGGCTTGCTCTACGTGGACGCCTCCGGGATCATCCGGCTGGACAATCCCGCCGCCTGCCTCATGCGCGACGCCCCACTCAAGGACGTGCCCCTCGAAACGGCCTTCCCCTGCATGAAGGACAGCTTCAGCCGGGCGATGCGCGACTGCGCGGAAATTCAGGGCGAAGTGCGCAAGGTGCGCGGCGTTTCCATCACCTTCGACTGCACGCCGGTAGCCGTCAACGGGATCGCGGCGGGCGTCGTCATCAGCTTCCAGAACGTGGACAAGGTCCAGCAGCTCGAAGGGCACATCCGCAAAAAGCTGAGCAACAAGGGACTGACGGCCAAGCACCACCTTTCGGACATCGTGCATTGCAGCCGGCTGATCGACGAAACCATCGAGGACGCCTGCCGCTACGCCGCCGCTTCGTCCAACATCCTGATCGTGGGCGAGACGGGGACGGGTAAAGAACTGTTCGCGCAGGGCATCCACAACGCCAGCCAGCGCCGCAACGGGCCGTTCGTGGCCATCAACTGCGCGGCCCTGCCTGAAAACCTGCTTGAAAGCGAGCTGTTCGGCTACGTGGAGGGCGCGTTCACGGGGACGACGCGGGGCGGCAAGATGGGGCTTTTCGAACTGGCCCACAACGGGACGCTGTTCCTCGACGAAATATCCGAAATCCCGCTGAACATGCAGAGCAAGCTCCTGCGCGTGCTCCAAGAGCACGAGGTCCGGCGCATCGGCGACGACCGGGTGACCGCCGTGGACGTGCGCATCATCTCGGCGACCAACGTCAACCTCCACAAGCTCGTCACCGCCAAGCGCTTCCGGCAGGATCTGCTCTACCGCCTCGACGTATTGAAAATCACGATCCCGCCCCTGCGCCGACGGGGGGAGGACGTCATCGAGCTGTTCCACTTTTTCCTCAAGAAATTCTGCTGGAAGAACCGCGAGGCCCTGCCGGAGGTCGCCCCGGACTCGCTCCACCTGCTCCGGGAATACCCTTTCGCGGGCAACGCGCGGGAACTGCGCAACGTCGTCGAGCGGGCGGCCGTCCTGCGCCGCAACCGGGACGTCCTGACCTCCGCGGATCTCAACAGGGCCCTGCATCCCGAGGACATCGAGGAAGTGCCGCCCCTTCTTGCTGCAACGCCAGCGCCCTTCCCTCCCGAGGCCCCGCAAGCCTCCGGGCCGGACAACGAAAAGGACAGGCTGCTCGCGGCCCTGCGCGCCTGCGGCGGCAACCGGACCCGTGCCGCCCGCGAACTGGGCATGGACCGAACCACACTATGGCGCAAACTCCAGAAATATATACAGAAATAACCAGTGCATCCAACAGGTTGCCCTTTTGGGCGCAAGGCCGCCGCCGCAACGGATTGTTGCATATATGTTGCAACGATCCGTTGCATCCGTATTCCGTTGCAACAGCCCGCCGCCCTCCTCCCCGCCGTTTCGCGGGTGCGCCGCGTTCCCGTCCCCCCCGCTCTGTTTGAACAATCAAACGTCTCTCAGAAGGCCGCCGATGTTTGCCAAATCCATCCGGCGGCTCCGGAAGGCGCGCGCCCGGCACACTGCCGTCACCGCTCTGGCACCGAACTTGCTAAATAACGCCCGGAGAGAATGTCTGTTTCTATTATTGCGGAGGAGATAGAAATGTCGAGTGCCTACGTATTGGTAGCCTTTGCCGTATGTATTTTGCTGATGATACTCTTCATCTCAAAATGGAAGATCCACCCCGTCACCAGTATTCTGGTCGCAACCATCATTCTGGCCATATCCATCGGAACCCCGTGGGACAAGATTGAAGGCATCATCAACAAGGGCATGGCGGACACGCTGAAGAGCATCGCCATCGTCATCGTGCTCGGATGCATCCTCGGTAAAGTCCTTGAAGAGACGGGAGCCGCCGTCAGCATCACCAAGGCGACCGTCAAGCTCTTCGGTGAAAAGCGCGTGCTCTGGGCCATCCTGCTGGCCTCCGCCATCCTCGGCATCCCGATCTGGGCCGACACCGTGGTCATCCTGCTCATCCCCATCGTGTCCAATCTGGCCCTCCAGACCAACAAATCCATGATGTCCTACGGTACGGCATTGTATATGGGCGCGCTCGTCACCGCCTCGCTGGTGCCGCCGACCCCCGGCCCCGTGGCCGCCGCCGCGCTGCTCCACCTGCCGCTCAGCGACGCCATCATGTGGGGCGTCCTCATTTCGATCCCCTCCGTCTTCGCCGCCGGGCTGTACTGCCTCACCCTGAAGGAGCCCGTGGCCCCGCAGGACGAATACATCAAGTCCGCCGAAGCCTCGAAGGACAAGCCCCTCCCCTCGGTGGGAACCTCGCTTGCCCCCATCATCCTGCCGCTGGTGCTCATCTTCCTGAACACGGGCATCAACGCCATGTTCCCGGACACGACCGTTGCGAAGGTCTTCAAGTTCGTCGGCTCGCCGCTCGCCGCGCTCCTCGCGGGCTGCCTGTTCTCGCTGGTGCTCACCGGCGCCGAATGGCGCTCCAAGAAGGTCATGAACGACTGGGTGGAATCCGCCCTGCGCTCCTCGGCCATGCCCGCCATGGGCGGCGCGCTCGCCGCGTTCATCAAGAACGCGGGCGTCGCCAACGCCGTGGCCGAAACCGTGGTGCAGTTCAGCATCCCCGGCATCATCATCCCGATCCTCATCGCCGCGCTCATCCACGTCATCACCGGCTCCAACGCCCTCGGCGTCATGACCGCAGCGGCCCTCGTCGAGCCCATGCTCGGCGCGCTCGGCATCTCGCCGCTCGCCGCCTTCCTCGCCTGCGGCACGGGCGCGCTCATGTTCAAGCACGCCAACTCGTCCGGCTTCTGGGTGACCGTCACCATGTCCAACATGGACATCCGGCAGGGCATCCGCGCTGTCGGCGGCGGCTCCACGGTGGCCGGGGTCACCGGCGCGGCCATCACGGTCATCCTGCACTTCGCCGGGATCATCTAAACCAACGGGCGGGCCCGGCTGCCTCCCCCCGGCGGCCGGAGCCCCCAATGCGCCATGCAAGGACGCATGGCATGGGAAAGGCGGGAACGCATCAAAACCGTCCCCGCCTCTCCCCGTCATAAAGGAACGGACATGGATACTTTCGTCACCAAGGCCGCCCGCCTCAACGGCCCCCGCGACATCGAACTCATCGAACGCGAACTCGTCTGCGGCGAGGACGACATCATCGTCAAGAACCACCTCATGGGCATCTGCGGTTCCGATAAAAACTTCTACCGCGGCTACCTGCCTCCGAAGACCGCCGAATTCCGGCAGGACCCCAAGTTCCCCTTCCTGCTCGGGCACGAGAGCGGCGGCACGGTCGTTGCCGTGGGCAGCCGGGTGGCCGACTACAAGGTCGGCGACAAGGTCATGGCCTTCGGCTGGAACAACAACTTCGCCGAATACTTCGCCGCCAAATCCTTCCAGCTCCAGCCCGTGCCCTATGGCCTCGACATGGACATCGCCTCGCTGGGAGAACCCATCTCCTGCGCCATGTATTCCGGCCTGAACAGCGGGGTGCAGCTCGGGGACACCGTGGTGGTCATGGGCGGCGGCTTCGCCGGGCAGATCATCGCCCAGTGCGCCAGACGTAAAGGCGCGTACCGCGTCATCGTGGTGGACGTTCTTGAAGGCAAGCTGGCCCTCGCCCGCAGGCTCGGCGCGGACATCACCCTCAACCCCGGACAGGACGACGTCATCGAGGCCGTCAAGGATCTGACCAACGGCCTCGGCGCGGACGTGGTGGTCGAAGCCGCCGGAACCGCCGAATCCTTCAACACCGCCAGCGAGATCATCAAACACAACGGCAAGTTCGTGTTCTACAGCTGGGTCACCACCCCGGTGACGCTGAACATCAGCCGCTGGCACGACGACGGGCTGGAATTCATCAACACCTGCCTCGTGCACCACACCTGGCAGCAGCGTTATGTCTGGTGCCCGGAAGCCCTGCGCCCGGTGGTCCAGGGGCTCGTCGACGTCAAGCCGCTCATCACCGACGAATTCAAGCTGGACGACATCAAGGCCGGGTTCGACCTTGCCGACAAGGACGATGCCGCCATCAAGATCGTATTCAGGCCGTAACCGGGCCGGGCCGCCGATCCCGCCTCCCCGGAAGTGGAATCGCGCGGCCTTGCCGGAAGGCCCCGGCGTCCCCGCCCGTGGGCGCACGCCGCTGTGCAAGGAAGACCAAGGAAGAAACCATGATTACCTGCCCTGACTGCGAAACCGGCCGGAACCTGCTTGCCGGAGCCTGCCGCTCCGTCTTCCAGCGCGGCCTAACCGGCGGTTCCGCCGGAAACATGAGCCTGCGGGTCGAGGGGGGCATCCTCGCCACGCCCACGGGCATCCCCTTCGGCGAGCTGACGCCCGAGAACCTTTCCCTGCTGGACGAAGCGGGCGCGCTCGTCAGCGGCCCCAAGGCCACCAAGGAAGCGCCGTTCCACCTCGCGTGGTACAAGGCCAACCCCGATCACCTCGCGGTGGTGCACCTGCATTCGCCGTGGGCCGTGGCCGTCTCCTGCCTGGCGGATCTCGACCCCGGCAGCCCCCTGCCGCCGCTGACGCCCTACCAGCTCATGAAGCTTGGGCACCTCGCGGTCGCGCCGTATGCGAAACCCGGCTCGGCGGAGCTGTGCGCGGGCGTCGCCCGCCTCGCCCCCGGACGCACGGCCCTGCTGATGGCCAACCACGGCTCCATCACCGGCGGCGCAAGCCTGACCAAGGCGCTGGACGCGGCGGAGGAGCTGGAAGCCACCTGCCGCCTCTACCTGACGCTGCGGGGCCTGCCCGTGCGCTGCCTGACTCCTGAGCAGGCCGCCGAACTTCTTCCCCCCAAAGGAGCCTGATCCCATGACTGCCGTTCTTGGCTGCATCGCCGACGATTTCACCGGCGGCACCGACCTTGCCGAAACCCTGAGCCGCAACGGGATGCGCACCATCCAGCTTCTGGGTGTGCCGGATACCGCGCTGGCCTCGGAAGCCGCCGCACAGGCCGACGCGCTGGTCGTGGCCCTGAAGATCCGCACCGTCCCCGTCGAGGAGGCCGTCAGCCAGGCCCTCGCCGCGCTCGAAGCCCTGCGCGCCGCGGGCTGCCGCCAGTTCTTCTGGAAATACTGCTCCACCTTCGACTCCACCCCCAAGGGCAACATCGGCCCGGTGGCGGAGGCCCTGCTCCAAGCCCTCGGCGGCGACCGCGCGGTCGTCTGCCCCTCCTTTCCCGAAAACAAGCGGACGGTCTATCAGGGCTACCTTTTCGTGGGCGACAGGCTGCTGCACGAAACCTCCATGCGCAGCCACCCGCTGACGCCCATGACCGACGCGAACCTCATCCGGCTCATGGACGCGCAGTCTTCGCGCAAAAGCGGGCTGGTTCCGCTGGAAACCGTCCGGGAAGGCGTCGAAGCCGTCAAAGCCCGTATGGATGAACTTGCGGCGCAAGGCACGCCGTGGCTCGTCTGCGACGCGCTGTCCGACGCGGATCTGCGGGCCATCGGCGCGGCCTGCGCCGGGCACGCGCTGGTCACGGGCGGCAGCGGCGTGGCCCGCGGGCTCGGCATCAACTTCGGCATCGGCGCGGACGGCCCCGTGCCCCCGGCCCCCGTCAACGCGCCGGGCCTCGCGCTCGTGCTCGCCGGAAGCTGTTCGCAGGCGACGCAGGCGCAGGTGGCGCGGTTCACGCGGCAGCGCCCCGGCTTTGCCCTCGATCCGCTGACCCTTGCCGAGGATCACGGCGGGTACGTCGCCGAGGCCGTCGCCTTCGCCCGCAGGCATTGCCCGGAAGGGCCGTGCATCGTCTACTCCACGGCCTCCCCGGACAGGGTCGCCGCCACGCAGGCCCGTTTCGGCAGGGAAGCCGCCGGAGCCATGATCGAGCGGGCGCTCGCCGACATCGCCGCCGCGCTGGTGGAAACCGGCGTCAGGCGCATCCTCGTGGCGGGGGGCGAAACCTCCGGCGCGGTCGTGTCCCGCCTTGGCGTGCGCGCGCTGCGCATCGGCGAAACCATCGCGCCCGGCGTGCCGTGGACGGAAACGCTGCTCGACCCGGCCAACCCCGGCGCCCCGCACCTTGCCCTTGCCCTCAAGTCGGGCAATTTCGGCGGCGAAGACTTTTTCATGCAGGCGCTCGGCCTTCTCGCAAACGCCAACTGACCGCGAAGGGATTCCCTCCGCTTGGAGCGCGCCGCGCTCCCGCCGGAGCCTGCTTTTCATCCGCAACCACAGGGAGTCATCATGTTCTACGAATCGCTGTTCAATCCGTCCATCCACCGCCCGGTCAAGGCCTGCCTCACGGGCGCGGGCGAATTCGGTGCGTCCTTCCTCTTCCAGGCGCAGGGAATGCCCCTGCTCGAAGTCCCCGCCGTGTGCACGCGTACCGTGCAGCGCGCGGTGGACGCCTATGAAAACGCGGGCATCCCCGCCTCCAAGGTCCGCGTGTGCGAATCCGCCGAGGATGCGAAGAAGGCTTACGCCGACGGCTTCAACGTCGTCGTGGACAGCTTCGAATACATCGCGGACCTCCCCCTCGACGTGCTGGTGGAAAGCTCCGGAGCGCCGGAAGCCAGCGCAGCCGCCGCCGAGCTTGCCATCGAGCGCGGTATGCACGTCGTCATGGTCTCCAAGGAAACCGACTCCGTCGTCGGCTCCATCCTGGCGCGCAAGGCGGCCGAACGCGGCCTCGTCTACACCACCGGCGACGGCGACCAGCCCAGCCTGCTCATCGGGCTCATCAGCTGGGGCCGCGTCCTCGGCATGAACATCGTGGGCGCGGGCAAATCCAGCGAATACGATTTCATCTATGATCCCGCGCGCGACATGGTGCTCTGCCCCGGCCAGAAGCAGGAAATCGCCACCCCCGGCATGGGCTCGCTGTGGCAGTTCGGCAACCGCCCGGCGGAAGAGGTCGTCGGCAAGCGCCGCGCCATGCTCACCTCGCTCTCGCACCGTTCCGTGCCCGACCTCTGCGAAATGGCCGTGGTCGCCAACGCCACGGGCATGATGCCGGATCGCCCGCTGTTCCACGCGCCGGTGGCCCGCATCGACGAAATGCCCGATCTCTTCTGCCCCAAGGCCGACGGCGGCCTGTTCGACGCGCCGGGGCGCCTCGACATCTTCAACTGCTTCCGCCGCCCCGACGAGGCGAGCATGGCGGGGGGCGTCTTCATCGTCGTGGAATGCAAGGACAAAAAATCGTGGCAGGTGCTCAAGGCCAAGGGGCACCCGTGCAGCCGCAACGACCGCTACGCCGCGCTGTACCATCCCGCCCACCTGCTCGGCGTGGAAACGGGCACCAGCGTCCTCGCGGCGGCCCTCATGAAGCACGCCACCGGCGGCGGCAACCTGCGCCCGCTGTGCGACCTGTGCGGGCGCGCCGTGCGCGACCTTCCCAAGGGGACCGTCCTTGACATGGGCGGCCACCACCACACCATCGACGGCGTGGAAGGCGTCCTCAACCCCGCCGCCGCCATCGGCCCGGACGCGGCCCTGCCCTTCTACCTGCTCAGCCACCGGACGCTGTGCAGGGACGTCCCAGCCGGGAAACTGATCACCCTCGGCGATCTCGACATGCCCGAAGAATCCACGCTGCTCCGCCTGCGCCGCGAACAGGACAAGGCGTTCGGCCTCGTGAAGTAAGCGGCGGGCAATCCGCCTTCAGGGGGGCTGGCAAGCGTGCCGCCCCCTTTCCCAAAAGACAGACAGGATCACCTCTTGCCGGGGCGATCCTGTCTGTTTTTTGCAAAAGCCCTCACGGGAAAGGCGGCCCGCAATGGCCGGGCACGGGCAGCGCCTCCGGGAAACAAACCGGAATGCGCGGCGTCTTCGCACCGTTCCCGGCTTCCCCCAAAGCGCCGACCGCCGAGCCCATCCCGAGCGGGAACGGCGGCAAAACGCCTTCTTCTTGCAACATACCCGCTCTCTTCCGCCCTCACCATGAACCGCGACGGGCCTGCGCATGGCCCGCTGCGGTTTCCTGTTTTTGCGGATTGCCCGAGCCCCCTTTCAGTCAAAGGGAAAATGCCCTATACCTTTTCAAATTTAAAGAGACATAACGCTCGGAAACAGTTCCGATGCCCCGCAACACGGTGTGGATTCTGCCGAAAAAGACGCTTTCCGGCGGAACGGGCCTTTGCTCCGGATAGCGCCGTCCGCCCCCGGATCAGCAGAGCCTGCCGCGACGTCCCTTTTCCCTGAGCGGTCGCCCCTGCCCCATAGCGGGAACCAGCCTCCGCACAGCACTTGGCAGGGGCACAGGGGCCCCTCCGCCCCGCACACGAGCCCCTCCCGGACAGGCCTCCGGGACCGGCAAAGCTCTGGTCCGCTTCTTGCTGCATAGGAAAACATCGTACACCCTTTTCAGAAACGAGGGAGCCTCATCATGTCGCAACTTCATGGAATCAACGGCGCGCAACAGCCGCAGGCCACGGGAATTTCTCCTTCCGTCGGCAAGCTCGGCCTTCACAGCGTGCAGCTTGGAACCAATCCGCCCGTCCGCCTTGACGCCATCAAAGGCAACAAAATTCCCTTCGCCGGGTTCAGAACCGCCACCAAAGTGGTCAACGCCAAAACCGGTGCGCGTGAAAACGCCGCCCTTGCCCTCCGTTCGCTGGCCTCTCCGGACGGCAAGCTGGACGCGAAGGCCCTCCTCAACGCGGCCAAGTCCATGCAGACCCACCTCAACCGGCTGGGCACGCTGGGAGAAATACGCGGCACGATGGACGACGCCGTGATCGCCGCCTTCGCGCCCGAGGTGGAAAGCCTTTCCAATACGGAACTCCTCAACGCCTACCAGCAGTTCCTTTCCCCGGAAATGAGTCTGCTCAAGCGGGCGCTGCAAGCCGAAATGAGCGCCAATCCGCGCAATGAGGACGTCATGGCCGCGGCCGCCAACCTGTTCAGCCTCGAAGCGCTCGTCACCAAAGAGGCGAGCAACCGCATCATCATCGCGCAGGGCCTCGCGCAGCCCGAACAGATCCCCCCCCTCTCCGCCCAGTACGGCGCGGGCATCGAAGGCATGGGCGCCGCCCGGCCCCACGAGGCCCCGGCGGACATGAGCGCCGTGAGTATGCACGTGCTCATGGACGTGGCCATCGACAGCTCCGCGCGCCGGGAACGGGTGGGCGGGCTCGTCGCCGATATGGCCAGCCGCCGCAACCTCGGAAACATCGACGCAAGGCAGTTCGGGGACGTGCTCCGCTCCGCCGGGCTGACCATCAACGTGGATCTCGGCTTCCTGTTCGGCATGAACGGGCCCAAGCCCCTGCTCAAGGCAGGGGGGGCGTGGGAGCACATTTTCCACTCCATCGAAGCCGCGCCCGACGAGGCCAGCCGTCAGGCCGCCATCGACGTGAAAGGCGCGGGCTACATCCAGAAACGCGACAACGTGGAGCGGGGGCTGTTCCCCGAACTGAGCGAGGACCGCCCGGCGGTAGCCAACGAGCGCCCCACCTACGCCGCGCTCAACCTCCTGCGCCAGCGCACCGGGGCGGCCCCCACCTACGGCACCGTGGCCCTGCACCTCAAGCCCGAAGTCGCCCGGCGCGCCACCTACACCGTGGACGATACCTTCGTCGCGCTGCGCCTGCGCTATACCGAAGCGGGGCGTCAGGCCGTCCTTGACCTGCTTCCGGGTTCCCCCGGCATCAGCGAGGCGCATAAGCTCGATCTGATGACCGAAGGGAGCGAGCTCCGCCGGCGCCTCGACGCGATATTCGACGGCATGGCCGCCAAGGGGGAATTCCGGGCGGACCTGTTCAAGAACGAGTTCCAGCTGTTCGGGCTCGAGGACGACGAAAACAGCGCCCTCGCCGGGCTGTTCATCAAGGTTTTCAAGGATACCCAGTCCACGCGCAAGGCAATGGCCTCTTTCGACAGCCTCGAAACCCTGCTCCCCGAGCTGGGCGACATGGACGCCGTCAGCCTCGCGCGCGCCGCGCTGGACAGGCAGCAGCACGGCATGGGCCGCGTCGCCAGCGAATGCAACTACATCGAAGCACAAGTGCACGGCCCCATCGTTTTCGCCCGGGATGTGGCGGAAATCGTCATCAACAAGGAATTCGGGCTCGATCAGCTCCCACAGGCTCAAAAGGCATGGTTCAATGCCGTGGTCGCCGTGCTCGGCGGCAAGCAGCCCGCCGCCGCGGACATGGACGCTTTTTCGGCGGAGCAGCGGGCCGAACTTGCCGCCATCCGGGAACAGCTCGGCGGCGCGGTTATCCCTGTGCGCATTGAAGAGCAGATTCCGGAGCTGGATCTCAAAAATACCGTCAGGTCCGAAGAGCGCGCGTTCTACGCCGCGCACCTCGATCAAGCCCGCATCGACGCGAAGCTCCACGATGTGCAGCAGGACGACGCCGGGCTTCAGGCGTTCATCAGCCAGATGCTCAGTATACGCCCCGGCGGAGCGGCGGTTTCCCGCATCCTCGGCACCGTGCCCCTCGTAGCGGGCGGGGACGCGCAAAACGTCCGCGAAGCCTTTGCCGCCTATGTAGAACAATACCGGCATGTTCCCCTGAGAGGGCAGCACACGGAGGATGACGTGCTGCAAAACGCCATGTGGCAGGCCGTATCTGACGTGATGGGCAAAGGGCGCCTCGATTCCCTTGCCGCCATTGAAGAATTGACGGCTGACCCCGCGCAGCGGGCGACGCTCAGGGATTTCGTCATGGGGCATCCGCCCATGAGCGGGCAGGCGTTCCGGGCGCTGGCCTCCGCCGCGCTTCAGGGGGCCGGGGTTCTGAACGGCCTAGCCCCTGCGGAAGGCGAACCGCTGGATGATGAGGCGATGCTCACGCGATTCGGCGGCGCGGCGGCCTCGTTCCGCCGTTCGTTCGACGCGATGCCTGGAGAGGAGCGCGATGCCGCGGGCGAAGGTAGGCTGCTGCAGGCGTTCGGCGGGCTGGCCTTTTCCCTGATGCGCGACGCCTCGCCCGAGGTGTCCGGCCTGGTCGCCGAGCGGCTGAACGGTCCCGCCATGCGGGGGCTTTCCGGCGTGCTCCTCCGGCTCGGGGATGCCGAACGCGGTTTCCCGCAAGATGCCGGATTCCGTGACGCGCTGGCCTTCAATGCCTTCCAGTCCGGCCTGCGCGCCGCGCTCGGCGGCAGGGCGGAACCCCCGGCGGCCTTTGCCGGGGAACTGTCCCTCATCCCGCAGGCCGACCGAGGCCGTCTGCGCGCCGCCCTGCCGGGCCTTGCGGACACCCTCGACGCCTCGTTCCCCGCCCGTCCGGCCTTCCCGCCCGCCCAAGCGGGCAAGCTGGCCGCGACCCCGGCGCAGCACCGCGATTTCCTGCTGTCCATGCTGCCGATCTATCACGATCACGAGCGCCCCGGCGCGTTTGATCACGGGGCGGCCTATCACGGGCGCGGGCACATCTGCCGGGCCTTCATTTTCGCGTCGACGATGGCGGGGCTCATGGAGGAAATGGGGCATACCGTGGACAGGACGGCGCTCCTGTGCGGCATAGCCGGGCACGACGCCGGGCGCGAGCGCAACGGCGCGGACACGCCCGAGCAGGAAGCCGAAAGCGCCCGGCTGGCCCTTGAGAAGATGCACGAGCGTTTCGGGGCGGACACGTTCGGGGACGACTACGAGCGCGAATTCACCGCCGCCATCGTCGGGCACGCCAGCCCCACGCTGGAATCCATGCTCCTCAACGCTGCGGACTCGCTGGACATCGGGCGGGTGACGGAATTCGACTTCAAGTATTTCCCGTTCCTGCGCGGCGGGGAGCAGGAAGGCCCCAAGGCCCTTGTCCCCGAGTACCAGAATCTGCGCCAAGCTCTGCATGAGGAAGCCGACCTGCTCGCACGCATGACCGACCCTCTGACGCAAACCCGCGATCTGCGCATGAAGCTCATTCAGGCCGGGGAAGCCGAGGACATGGTGCATGTCCAGCGCGCGGCGTCCGAAGCCGTGGCCGGGCAGCTCGCCCTTGACGCGGAAGAAGATTTCCTCGCCTTCGTGGAAGGCAAGATCCGCGCCCATCCGGACATGTTCCCCCTGCTCACCCGGTACTACCTCGATCCGTTGGCATAATGAACCTCCCTCCCCGCGCCCTTCCACCGAGGGGCGCGGGTACGACACTCCCACAGCCGTATAAGGAAAGATTATGGAACTGGCATCACTTATTGAAGATCTCGGAAAAGCCTGCGGACTCGAACTGACTCTCGACGAAGGCCGCTGCACCCTGCGTTTCGACGGGGAGCACGACGTGACCATCGAGCGGGACGGCAATGCCGTCATCCTGCACGGGATCGCAGGGGACGGGGGCTGCCTGTCCAATCCCGACAATCTCCGCATCCTGCTCACTGCCTCGTTCCTCGGGGCCGAGACGGACGGAGGCGCGCTCTCCGTCTGGGAACGCACCGGAAATCGTGCTCTGGAAGCGGTTTGACGCCTTCACGGACTATCCGGACTTCGAAGCCGCCATCAATGCGTTCCTTGCCCAGCTCATCCACTGGAAAGCGCGCATCGACGCCCTGCCGTCCGTGGCGGTGTCCGCTTCGGCCACATTCACCCCCGGCGGGATCATGGTTTAAGGCAATATTGGGGAAGGGAGGGAAAACGTTTCTGGAGACTCCCCACGTTTTTCCTCCCTTGTAAAAATTTCAGCGTGTTCCAGCACAGACTCACGCGTTCCGGATAAGCCGCAAGGGCAATCCCTCCGTGCCCCGGGCCGCGAGAAAGGCCTTGAGTTCCTCCAGACGCTCCTCCGGATAGGGTTTTCCGCAAGTGTACGCCTGTCCGAGCTGGCGGTACTTGCCCTCCCCATAGCGGTTAGGGCAGCAGTTCCACGCCCGCGATGTCGGCCCCTTGTGCCGCTTCCTCCCGCAGCATGGCGAAAGCCGCCTCCAGCCCGGCGGGATCGTCGTTCAGGCCGGGGAGCAGCGGCATTCGGATCAGAACCTTTTTACCCATGCGGAACAGCACGCGCAGGTTGTCCAGAATCCGCCGGCTGCACGCGCCCGTGAGCCGCCGGTGGGCCTCGTCGTCCATGTGCTTGATGTGCATGTCGTCGAAGTGGCAGGCCTGGAAGCCTATGCCGGATTTGATGACCTCGACGATCTTCTTGAGGTATTTCTGGGGCGAAGCGTTGTGGATGCGCGTCGCCAGCGCGGGCTGGTACAGGCCGAGATCCTTGGAGGCATCCATGATCATGTAGGTCAGCCCGTTGCAGCCATCACCTCCGTGCCGCTTCTGCCCGCCGACCACCAGATTGATGAAAGCTGGTAGCCCGCGAAATACATGGATGAGCCAGCAGCACAGCAGCTCGGACGCCTCGGCCTCGGTGATCACGCCGTTGTCGATGCCGTGCCGGTAGAGCGGATACAGGTACTGGTCGGCGCGTCCGAGGGAGCTCCCCGTCTGGTTTTCCTCCAGCGTGAACAACGATTCCACGAACCACACGGATTGCAGCGCCTCATGAAACGAAGAGGACGGATTGGCAGGCGCGTTGCGGCAGACGCGGGTGATGCATTCCAGTTCGGCCC
>ERZ836877.4582-NODE-4582-length-14001-cov-2.385630_pt1 | contig 14001 bp, 8 predicted proteins | sample MGYA00519469_ERZ836877 | MGnify/ENA primary metagenome ERZ836877 (study PRJEB31850, sample SAMEA3708809) | human gut metagenome | biome: human gut; feature: human-associated habitat; material: faeces | place: China | collected 2014 ... | reverse complement strand
ACAAACTAAATAACAAATGTATGAAAAAAACATGTAGAATTAAAATTTTCAGGCACATGCGAAATCTATTGCTTGTCATATTGATTTCAGCATCGAGTGTATGGGCAAGCGACTCTTATTCCCAAAATACTCAGTTGAAACTGAGTGCTACCGAAGGAACGATCGAATCGATTTTCAACCAAATCAGTAAACAAAGCCGATTGGAATTTTTTTACAACACCAATATATTGAATGCCAAGGAAAAAGTGTCTTTGTCGATAAAGCAAGGGACTTTAGATGAAATTCTGAAAGAAATATTGGGCGAACGTTATTCCTATACGATAAAAGACAGATATATATTGATCACCAAAAATAAAACTGAATCGGCAGAACAAAATGAGGTCGTTGTGGTGAAAGGAGTGGTGAGAGATATGAAGGGAAATGTATTGCCGGGAGTTTCTGTCGTATTGAAAGGAACGACAATCGGGGTTTCCACCGATGCAAACGGAGAGTTTTCCTTAAAAATTCCTGCTCAGGAAAATATCAATCTGGTGTTTTCTTTTATCGGCATGAAAAATAAAGAGATCACCTGGAACGGCCAGGCATTGCTGAAAGTGGATATGGAAGAAGACGTCGCTGAAATGGAGGAAGTGGTGGTCACCGGTTACCAGGAAATCAAAAAAACGAGAATGACCGGAGCCGTAGAAGTGGTTACTGCCAAAGATATCGCCAACAAAGGTTTCACTTCTATCGAGGACGTACTGAAAGGGACATTGGCCGGCGTGACTACCATGAGCATCACGGGCCGTCCGGGAGCACAAGCTCAGATTCGTATCCGGGGAATCAATTCGTTGACCGGAAATACCGACCCGATCTGGATTATCGACGGAATGCCGTTACAGGGAGATCTGCCCGAGGTAGGGCTGGGAGCTTCCGATTTACAAAATACCGTTTTAACCAGTGGTATCGGTAATCTGTCACCGGATGATATCGAAAGTATCACCATCCTGAAAGATGCGGCAGCTACGGCTATTTATGGTTCCCGGGCAGCCAACGGAGTGATTGTGGTGAAGACCAAACGGGGGATCGTCGGACAGAGTTATATCAATGTTCAGGCCTCTTATTCTTTCGACGAAGCTCCCAAGAGTAAGCTCGAAATGATGAATACCCAAGAAAAAGTGGCGTTCGAAACCGGATTGTATAATGATTTTCCGCATGTATCCATCGATGGACGTATCTTTTCTTTGTTACGGGATGCCGATATGGGGAAGATTGCCCCGGCAGATGCACAGGCAGAACTGGAACGCCTGAGTAAGATCAATACCAATTGGTATGACGAGATTTTTAAATTGGCCCATACCCAGAATTATATTGTCAGCCTGTCGGGAGGATCTGAAAAGACACAATACTATTTTTCAATGAATTATATGAATCAGGGGGGGGTGATGCCGAATAATGAATACAGCAAATTCGGAGCTTCTCTGAAACTGACTCATGATTTCAACAAGCATTTACGTATTTACGGGGATATTTATGCCAATATCCGGGATGACCGTACGACAGCTTCGATCGTAGATCCCCTGGAATATGCCACTTTTGCCAATCCGTACGAACGGCCTTACGACGAAAACGGAAATTATGAGTACGATCGTTCTTATTATGCCGATCTGAGTAAGGTAAAAGAAGGATATATGTACGATTTCAATGTACTGAAAGACTTGAATGAAAATACTTCCAAAACCCATTATATCAGCAATCAGGTGAATCTGAAACTGGAATACAGAATCCTGGAAGAACTGATGTTTTCGACTTCAGGAACTTTTTCCAATACCAGTTCACATTCCAGATCGGCTTTAAACCCGGGCTCGTTCTCATCCAAATACAACTCCTGGATCAAATCTATCTATCCCGAGAGGGAAATTACCGATAACCTGAATAACGGTTCTCTGGATGAAAACACCTCCAGAAATATGAGCTACACCTGGAGAAACCAATTGGAATATGCCCGTAATTTTAAAGAAGAGCATTTCGTAACGGCAGTGGTAGGACAGGAAATGTCGGATTCCAAGAGTCGTTCTTTCGGATATTACTCCCCGGAATACGATCCTATGTACGGATTGATCGGTTTCCCGGATTTGAGTGGCATTCTGGCTTCTAAATTGTCGATGACCAACCTGATGTCGACTTCTGAAGAACAGGACCGCAGTGTCTCTTTCTTCCTGACCGGTTCTTATAGTTATAAGGACCGCTATGTGCTCAGCGGTAGCTATCGTTGGGACGGCGTAGATATCATCGGCAAGGACAACCGTTTCACTCCGCTTTGGAATGTCAGTTTTAAATATAACCTTCACAACGAAGAATTCATGAAACGCTTTGCCTGGATCGATGTTCTTTCCATCCGTGGTTCCTATGGTTTTACGGGAAGTATAGACCATAATGCTTATCCGTTTACCATCCTGAAATACGGCTCTTCTTCTTACCGGTATAACGGAGACAAAATTCCCAGTAGGATAACCCCGGGTAACCCTTCTATCAAATGGCAGCGGAAAGAAGACCGGAGTATCGGCCTGGATTTTTCTTTGCTACGGAATCGTATCAACGGTACGGTAAACTATTATAACAACGAAACCCGTGATTTGCTGGACCGCAAGAAAATTGCAGTATCCTCCGGACGTAAGGAAGTTAAAGCCAATGTAGCCAGCTTAAATAATAAAGGCTGGGAAGTAAGTTTAAGTACGGTGAATATCAATTACAAAACTTTCCGTTGGTCGACTTCTTTCAATATCGCCGTGAACAAAAACCGGGTAACCGATACCTATTATAAAGCGGTGGATGAATTATCATCCATTTCAAGAAATAATTCTTCTCAGGCCTATTTTGTCAAAGGCCAGCCGACAGAAGCCTGGTACGGTTATAAATTTGCAGGTGTAGACCCCGCAACAGGCCATACACTGGCTTATATCGATGCCAAAGACAATCAGGGAAATCCGATGGGACATCTCACAGCAGACGGACGTTATGTAATCGATATGGATTCAGAGTTTTCAACCAAAGCCGTCAGTTTTCTGGGAGAAGCCTATCCTCCTATTTCCGGAGGCTTCGGCACTCAGTTCAACCTGGGACGTTTTAGCTTATCTGCCCAGTTTTCTTTTATGGCCGGGCATAAAATCAAATCTTTCGAGTCCTCCCACGGCGTGCAATTGAGTGCAGCCAAATACAATCAGCTGGCCCAGGAATTGTACCGTTGGAGAAAAGTAGGGGATATTACCAATATTCCAGCTTATACAGTTAATAGTAATGCGTCTTCCAATTATTTCTTCTCTTCACAGGTAGAAAGCGGAAATTATCTTAAATGTAATAATATATCCTTGGGCTACAATATGGATCCGGAAATATGCAAGAAATTGTGTCTGACCCGGATGAGAATAAACTTTAACATTCAGAACGTATTTACTTCAACCAAATACAGGGGCTTAGATCCTGAAAATATGGGGGCTTTCGGCTATCCGAGTGCCAGAAGTTATGTTTTGAGTTTGAATATTGGAATTTAATACGAAGAATTATGAAACGATTGATATTAATGTTATCAACAGCAGTTTGCCTGTTGAGCAGTTGCCAGAATTATCTGGACTTGAAACCTAAGAATCAGACCGTTGTCGGTACTTTGGAAGATGTAAAATTGATGATGTCGTCTTATCTGTTTTCATTGACGTCTTCAGATGGTTATCCTATTTATTTCAATGGGGTCGCCATGCATTTTCCCTATAACCGGGATGCCATAGCCAGTTTTACGATGTATTCCGATGATCTGGATATGAGAAGAGCAATAGAAAATAGCTATGGAAGGAAATACGAGAAAGAATATTATGAATCCACAGATTGGAAAAGTAGTATTTTCAGTGAAACCATCTGGAATAATTTCTACCTGCATATCGGTTATATGAATTCGGTCATGAAAAGTTTGGGTGAGTTATTAGGGAGCTATGAGCAAAGCGATTTTGAAAAAATAAAAGGAGAAGCTTTAACGATCCGGGCTTTTTATATTTTTAAGTTATTACAGCTTTTTGCCCCTTATGATAATAATGAACTGGGTATTCCTTTGAATCTGGACCCGGAAGTGATCGAGGGTACGAAACGTTTGTCCCAGCAAGAGGTATACAAACGGATTATCGGCGATCTGACCGAAGCGTTGAATTATGAAACGGCGAATGATACCTGGAATGTTTTCTATAACAAAGACATTATCCATGCTTTGCTGGCACAGGTATATACTTTTAAAGCGGAATCGGCAGCAAAAGAAGAAAAAGACTGGGAAGAAGCCGAAAAGCATTCGGATTATATCGTGCAGCGGTATCAGCTGGCTCAGACAGCCGATGAATTGAAAAGTGTGATACGTCCCGGAGCTGCAGGAGTCATTAAGAATCCGCATTGTTTACTGACTTTGGGATGGGATATTACCCCGAGAAGTAACAGCTATTCATTCTGGGGCCTGCCGCAATATGGTACCGGTCAGGTAGTCTCACCGGATTTATTGGCAACCTATACTCCCGGAGATTATCGTCCCGGTTTGTATTTCTATGTATCTGAAGAGGACGAGGTTATGTATCAGAAATTCGAATATGTCACCTGGACTTTATCCGATTATATCACTTTGTTCCGGGTAGCCGATATGTATCTGATCTGTGCCGAGGCCAATACCCGCCTAAACCGGCCGAAAGGCAAAGAATTGCTGGAGACGTTCAAAAAATCCAGAATTACCGGTTTTACGACTTACAATGGCAACGATGTGCTGGATGAAATCATCAGGGAACGCCGGAAGGAATTTTGCGGAGAATACGATATGCGCTGGTTGGATATGAAACGGCTGAAAATGGCGGTTAGCCGCGAGGGAATAGATGAAAAATCACAACAGGTGAAAACTTACAAACTGGAAAGCAACGATTATCGGTATGCGTTGAAAATTCCGATCGAAAGTGAGTTAGTGTACAATAAGATCCCTCAGAATCCGGGTTGGAATTAAATCATGTATCTAATTAAATTTGAACGATATGAAATTCAAGAATATATTCTTTTCGCTTTTAGGAGGAATGCTGATCGGAGCATGTACGCCGAATGAGGCTGATGTATATTTGAATCCGGTTAAGCCGGCCGATATTAAAATCCTCGAATTGATGGCCGATCACGAAACTTTATTACCTGACGGTGAGGCAGAAATGAATTTCCGGATTATGGCTTACGGAATAAAAGAAATCAAGGTGATGAAAAAGTATGAAACCAGTGACAGCCTTTCCTATACGGAAGTACTGGATACGCTGGTTTATCAAATCCCCGACGATGAATTACCGGCAGGTTATCTGGCTGTATATGATGAACAAGGTAATAAAGTCGAGAACAACGTTTTTTCCACTACCCGTACAGACTGGGATGTGTTGCGTTTTTATGCACAAGGGGGAGATTTAAAGAGTAATGTTTTGGAAATAAAACGCCGGGATTTACCTGACCCTAACGAATACCAGGAGATTGTATATCCGGTGATTTTCCATTTATTGGTGCCTCCGGCAAATGCCCGGCCTTCCTATTCTATTTCTGTAGAAAAGTTACAGGAAAAATTAGACCGGGTGAATAATATTTTTAATGGCTTGATTTCTAAAAATCCCAACGGAGGAAATGCAAAGATCGTTTTCAAACTGGCAGAATACGACCAAAATGGAAATTTACTGGCAGAGAAAGGAAAAGAGGTCATCAACTTATCTTCGGACATGAACAAAACCGCCTACGAGCAATTCATCAATACCCCCGGCAGAATTTGGGATCCGAACCGTTATCTGAATATCTTTGTGGCAAAATATGCTGACGGCTGGACATCAACGGGAGCCTATACTTACATAGCAGTTCCTCCGACCGTCATTCAGAAAGGACAGGAAGCTATTCCGGGAATTACAGCAACGGAAGTCGAAAGTTTTACAGCAGCCGATGTAACGGATTACAAAGATGTAGCTATCTTGTTGAACTACGAAGGAGTATTGAATGTCAATTCGATGGAGAAAAATGATGCAACGGAATTGGCTACTATTTTCGGCTATTATCTGGGACTGAAGACAATGCAGTATTCTGAAAGTTATAACTGGGAAACCGGAGAAAATGAAAATAATCTGATCGACGGAGATACGGACTTTTGTCCGGATACTTATTTCTATGACCCACTTAATAACTTCACGATTTTCAAAACAGAAAAAGCAGAAGGGAAACGCTATACCTCTTTTAATATAATGGAAGGAAACAGTCGTAAAAATTCCATTACGGTCGATCAGGCCCGGAGAATGAGGATGGTGACCGATCGTTGTCCCTCCCGTTGGAGTTACAAATCCAATTGGGCATTTAATGGGAAACACGATTAACTATAAAAAGGTTGTCTCTGCAAAGGGACAACCTTCTTTTATCGCCTATCAGACTTTATTTCGTTTAACAAGACTACTTTATATTCACCTCAATGGCTGCCGGATATATTCTTGCCGGATCATAAAAAGTGGCACAACTATTTACCATATGTTCGAGTCCAAGCTTTACTTTTCCCTGAAATGCTTTTTTACCATTGACAATCAGAGTGATTTTCTTATTCAGATCGACTAGCTCCGGACATAAATAAATCACGACCTTTCCCTTGGTTGCCGGCCGATAATCTTTTTCGAATTTCAGCTCTATTCCCCAATTAGGGTCGGTCTCGACCGTTTTATAAGTAACCAGATCGACTTCCAATGAGATTTCGTTTTCTTTTATCGCCAATTCATAATAAGTTCGGGAAGAATAGTCATCATTCGAACGTTCTTTAACGGCCAGATTATAAAATCCCTTCCGGTACACTCCGTCCATCTCGAAATTTTCCCAATTTACATTTTTAGGATAAGGGTTGCGGGTATATTGTTTCAACCAGGGAGTCGTAAGCGTATAATCGATAGCATGTCCTCTCCCTGGAATCAGTTCTATCCGATGGATATAATCTTCCGGATATAATTTCTTTAATCTTTCAAATTCATTTTTGGTATATGTCGTCAGTTTATTCCGGTAGAAACCGGCATCTGCGGCTCCGGTCAGAAAAGAAAAGGCAATATTCCGGCAGTTTTCGACAGGTGCATTTTTCAAAGGTTCTCCCCCGGCCATAGGTCCTGCTCCGGCCAGATAATCGGCATAATAAGAGGCGAGACGCTGGCTACCGTATCCCCCTTCGGATATACCGAAAAAATAGACTTTATCGGGATTGATATTTCCGGAAACAAAAGCCAGGCGTAACAACTTTTCCCAGGCAAACTGTTTTGATTTTTGCCACCAGCGGTAATAATTACCCATATTGGGAATCTGGGGTATAAAATAGGCCGAAGGAACATCGTCGAATTTTTGGCAAAGTAAGATCCCGGTTGCCCATTCCTGAGCCTTATCACCGGAACCATGCATATAGAGGTAAAGCGGGTATCCCCCTTCAGGCCCGGGCTCTCCCTTACATCCCCAATAATAGGGCATAACAGCATGCGGTTCGAGCTCTGCCGGCAAATCCCAATTACCGGAGTTTTCCTGTTCCAATTTACCGAGTCCGATCAATTTTTGCTCGTCAAACCGATTGTTCGCTTCTACCCACGCTTCCCAAACCAACTGGCGCTGACGGGCAATATCGACCAAAGATACCGGTTTATTGTCTTGATATAAGGTTTCATCGCCCGCCAGGTAATTTAAAAAGAACCGAACCATTTTCTCTTTCAACGCTTTATTTTCGCCGGCAACAGCTTCGTTTTCATTTCCGGAACCGACGGCCAGAGCCGGACAAGCATACGATAATATCGGAAGTACTAAAAAGCAAAAAATTTTTAAATAGTGGGCAGTAGTTTTCATTTTATTCAGACCAGAAAATTTATAAATAGAAAAGAGGCATCACAAACGACACCTCTTTCCGAAATCTAACCACTCCTGAAAGGGTGTGAAGACAAAATTTATTGAATGACATTCAATTTTTTACCGATTTTGATAAAGGCTGCGATTGCACGATCGAGTTGTTCACGGGTATGGGCAGCCGACAACTGGATACGGATACGTGCCTGTCCTTTCGGAACGACCGGATAATAGAAACCGGTAACGTAAATATGTTCTTTCTGCAGCTCGGCAGCAAACTGCTGTGACAATACGGCATCATAAAGCATCAGTGCAGCGATAGCCGATTCAGAAGGTTTGATATCGAATCCGGCCTCTTTCAGTTTACCCCGGAAATATTCGGCATTGCTCATCACACGGTCACGCAATTCGGTACTTTCCGTCAACATATCGAATACAGCGATAGAAGCCCCGCAAATAGCCGGAGACAGAGAGTTGGAGAACAGGTAAGGTCTGGACCGCTGACGTAACATTTCAATCACTTCTTTTTTACCTGTCGTATAGCCTCCCATAGCTCCTCCCAGTGCTTTTCCCAGCGTACCGGTGAAAATGTCGATACGATCCATCACGCCGTTGTATTCGGCAGAACCACGACCTGTTTTACCGATAAAGCCGGCAGCATGGCTATCGTCTACCATGACGAGGGCATTGTATTTTTCTGCCAGATCACAGATTTCTTTCAATCGGGCAATATCGCCGTCCATAGAGAATACTCCGTCGGTAACGATAATCCGGAAACGCTGAGCCTGAGAAATTTTGAGCTGTTCTTCCAGATCTTCCATATTGGCATGTTTGTATCTGTAACGAACCGCTTTACATAAACGAACACCGTCGATGATAGAAGCATGATTCAACTCATCGGAGATGATAGCGTCTTCCTGACCGAACAAAGGTTCGAAAACACCTCCGTTGGCATCGAAACAAGCAGCATATAAAATAGTATCTTCGGTCCCAAAGAATTTAGAGATTTTAGCTTCCAGCTCTTTGTGAATATCCTGGGTACCGCAAATGAAACGAACAGACGACATGCCGTATCCCCGGGCATCCAATGCTTTCTTGGCTCCTTCGATTACTCGCGGGTGGGAAGAAAGACCCAAATAGTTGTTCGCACAAAAGTTCAATACGGTTTCGCCCGTAGTCAGTTTGATTTCTGCATCCTGAGGTGTTGCGATCAGGCGCTCGGTTTTATATAAACCGGCATCTTTTATAGACTGAATTTCAGCCTTTAAGAAATCTTGAAATTTTCCGTACATAGCAGTAAAGATTATTTATATAATTTCTTCAAACTTAGAAAATATTTCAGGAAATCCCATAAAAATATCACTTAAAGATTTTTTAAAGTTACAATCCGAACCCAAATCCCCCGATTTTCTAAGAATTCGTTAGTTTCGAAAGATGCCGGTAAATATTATTTTTTACTGAGTTTTTTCAATATCGGCTCGATGATCTCTTTTTGTGAAGGACGGGGAGCATCGGCCGAAATGATATTGAAGTGTTCGTCGATCAACAAGAAACGCGGAATGCCCGTAATATCCCAACCGGATTTAGTGCGGGAATCCTGACAGTTCAGTTCGTTGACAACGCCATGACTACCCCGCCCGATAAAGTTTTTCCAGGCTTTCTCACTTTCATCCACCGAGATTCCGATAAACTGTACATTCGGGTATTTACTGCTCAATTCATTGAAATAGGGCATTTCTCCCATACAAGGGCCACACCAGGTCGCCCAAAAATCGACATACATCGGTTTACCTTTATAATCACTCAGTTTTCCTTTCTTACCCTCGGAAGTCACAAGATCGAGATCGATAGCCGGACGTCCTTCCATCAACTTCGCCCGGCGCTCCAAACGCCCCAGATAAGCTTCGCTGAAATCTTTATATTTCAGTTTACCGGCAAAATCTTTCAATTCCCGGTATTTTTCCGGCGTCAGTTCCCCTTCCAGTTCTTCTCCTTTTTCCAGTACTTCGACCAATTCTGCCAAGCGGGCGGACTTCGGATAATCGAAAACTTTCAAGTTATAGCAACTGACCAGGACATCTCTCACAACGGCCACATCCAGATAATCGTCCGAACCGGCAATTTCCTGCAGAATCGGGTTCATATCCCCTTGTATAGAAGTGTAAAATTTCCCAAGTACCTGTTTGAATTCTTCCTCCGACTTACAATCGCTCAACATCGCGTCCGAATAACCGGCAAAAGACATATAGCTATTCGCCACATCAGCTTTAATCCGTTCTTTTTCGAGCAGCTTAAATTCTTTACTGACATTTTTCAACTCCTCCAACTCTTTCATACGCAGGGCAGCTAAACTATCCACCGTTTTTTTAGTCGCTTCAAAAGTCGGTCTCAGATTTCTTCCGGCCGAAAGAAAGGACCCTGCTTTCGGAAACAAGCGTCCTTTCAGATAGGTATTGGCTTCCATACCTTTCCCCTCGAATGTACTTTGCGGCTGGGAAGTACCCAAATATACTTTCAGTTCATCTCCGGGAGTCAGATACAAGGTATTTCGTCCGATACGGAAATAAGCAGGTTTGCTCAAAGGCAACACCAAATCGAAATTTCCATCTGCGTCCACGGATATTTTTATCACTCCGGCATCCGAAATCTCACCGGCAGCTCCATCCGGAGCCATATTCACTTCTGCCGCTTTAAATTCTTTCAACGAACCATACAAATGCACCGTGTTATTTTTTTCCCCATACACGAGCAGCCCCCACATACAGAGACAAACGATCAAAATACTTTTCATTATTTTCAATTTTATCCTTATTCCTGAAACAATTTCGCTAATTTTTCATTCAACCATCCTCCACGGGCATTGGTGCTGACTACCCGGCCTTCGGCATCGACCAAAACACAGGAAGGCACACCATTGGTTCCGAAGAGTTTCATACATTCCTTGTCATAACTCTTCCCGTTCGCCCCGCAAACCTGTGTCCAAGCCATTCCTTCTTCCTTTACCGCCTTCAGCCAGGCATCCGTGTCGTCTATCGAAATACTGACCATATCGAATCCCTTTCCATGGTAACGTTCATAGGTCTCTTTCAAATGGGGGATATCTGCCCGGCAAGGGCCACACCAGGATGCCCATAATTCCACCAAAGTATAATGACCTTTGCGTAATATCCCGGACAATTTCACCTTTTTCAAACCGGTGGTCAATACCTCGAAATCAGGCAATACATCTCCAACGTATAAAGGCTGGCCCAGGACAGCCTTCTCCAGCTTCTGTCCTTCCGGGGTTTTCCGAAACTCTTCCGGGAAAAGTCCGGCAACCTCCCGGGCAACCCGTCTTTCATGTGCCCGTACATTCAACCCTTTAGCCACATATACGGCTACCGGAGAGGAAATATGCCGACGAATAAAACCGACCCCGGTATAAAAGATACTGTCGCGTACGGCATCCATTTCCCGGACACAGCGAAATACGTCTTCTTCCGTTCCTTTTTTATAATAATACACATGCCGGTAAGCATCGAACAAACTATCGTTCTGCAAAACAAACGGAGTCACCCGTCGCTTATAAGCCATATACAGATCATGAGATTCCGACCCTTTCACCTGTAAACCGGCAGGAAGTTCTTTTTGCAGCTTCGAAGGCATTTCAGCAAAAGGTAAAGTGACCTGAATAGCAGCATTCTCAACATAAACCGGAATATTCAGAATTTTATCCCACCCAAAAACCCGTTGTGAGGGATCTTTAAAATAAGTAATACAACGCAATTCCGGACCGTCAACTTTCCCTTTGAACTCAAACCGTCCGTTTTTTAACCGGGTACTATCGTAATAATGAGTTTGTCCGGTATTTGTCAGAAATACCCAATGATCATCCGGAGCTCCCTTCAATTCACCCTTCAGTACAAAGCCTTCCGGCTTGCCGGTACAAGCTCCTAACATCAATAAACCAGCTAGTATAATAAATACCTTCATACGCTCTATTTTTAAATAAATACAAAATCAGTAATTTCCCCAAAATCAGTATACACTTGCTTGGCCGGATAATGCTCACTATCCCCACCGACACTTCCGGTAGACGATAAATTCAGAATGACAAAATCTCCTTTACCGTTTCCCATATCGAAACCGATACCCAAACTATATTGCACATCAAATTCATAAGCATCGAAAGCATTACTGCTCGAAAGATAGCGCTTAGCAAATTTCATCTTCACCGCCTTACCTCCGGCATGGGTATAAATAGCTGTCGCCTTTCCTCCTGCCTGCTTGAAATCCAAACGATAAACCGTATTGCCGGAAGCATAAAAAAGAAGCCCACTGTACGGAGGGGTAGAGGCAAACACTGCACTCTCGTCCAAACCTTGGGGGATATTTATGGTATAATAGCCATTAAACGAAGCATTGTCCGAATAATTAAATCCTCTCGGATTGAACTCATAGACGAAACATCTGGTATCGTTTTTCGCCAAAGCATAGGCATACACACTGGTCCAGGCAGAAGCATACTGATAACCGGTTCCCAGATACAAGACTTTCTGGTCTTCAGGCAGTTTATTGGGATTTACAGCCGACACATTTCCATCCCGGATCGGTATAGCCTTGATCAGATCCGTATTTTCCTCGCTTTCACTAAAATACAAGGGATCGTATTTCTTTACACCCAACCCGTCACTCGTATTATAATAGAAAGCGAAACGATGTCCTGCTTCATCGTACAACAGCGCATTATTACTGATTTTAGAAGCAAACGTGATATTTACCTCTCCTTCCAGATCAGCAGCCGGCTCATAAATTTTCCCGGCACGGGGCGACTGATAAAGCATGCCGCCGGACAGCAACAAAGCACTGGCAGCGCCATCACCATCTGCCAAAGTGATATGCTGAAAATCAAAACTATTCTGAGCTAACGGAGCAACCATCCGCGTCAGGCTGTCTTTCTTTTCAAAATGTTTCCACTGGCAATACACGCCCGATTCTACCGGATCATCCGTAATGACGGTAAACATATTCCAGCCCGATCCTGTACCATAATACTTGCAGGAAGTCGTATACGACATCAAAGCCTGCGGTTTTCCGGTAAATCTTTTTCCGGTTTCTTCATAATAAGCATCTTCCTGTACGACGATGTCTCCCCCGATATATTCGACAGAACCTAATTCAGTCTGTCCGTTTTTACGGTGTAATATCATCCACGAACCGACATAAGGTTTGATCAATTCGATGGTCGTATTGACCGGATATTCTATATCCGTTATTCTATCGTATACATTCAAACGAAAATAATGGGCATAGGCCAGATTTTTAGCCTCAGGATCGATATGAAAATTTAAATTCTGTTCCAATCCAACCGTGTCGAACTTGCCATGTCCGTAAAAATTATGATTGGTTGTCGAATGCAGCCACGTATATTCCAGATTATCCTCATTTTCTTGTAAGGACTGAGACAATTGCGGTATAATTGTAACCGTCGTATCTTTATCCAGACGCACCGAATATACTTTATTCAAAGAGACATCCAGTGTATTTACCTCCTGATAAGTATAATTTCCCTTATCATCGTAGCACGAAGCCACGAGTAATCCTAATATAAAATAGATCAATCTTTTCATTCTGTTCAAATTTTAAAGTAATTCCGAAATATCCGGGATCTCGATCCATTCTCCGGTGTTCTCATCAATCAAAGGCCGGTTGGCCGGATCCGCCTTATAAGCTTCTAAATCCGTATAAAATCCGTTCGACAAGAGTATATCGTAAAACTGATTGGTCATCATCCATTCATTCAGGGAAGTCCCTCCGTATTTTGTAATCAGATACCGGGCTTTCGTCTCACTATAATCGCCGAAATACATGGCATAGTAACCGTCCCATTCTTCCTCATTGGATCCCCATAAACCGAGATTTACCGTATCTTCGGCTTTTAATCTGAAAAATTGTCTTTCTAAAGTACCCGCTTCAAAATCAGATTGGGCATAATCGAAAGTCAGATTAGCCGAATATGTAGCATTACGTGTTGCCGGACGTTTTAAAAGTATTTTAAACACAGCCTGTCCGGTATCGGCAGGTACATAATAGGCTTCCGGAAATAAAACTTCCAATGCATTTTTATCAGGAGCATCGGTTTTAAATACCACTCTCCGGGGATAA
>ERZ836877.4578-NODE-4578-length-14011-cov-2.786328_pt1 | contig 14011 bp, 10 predicted proteins | sample MGYA00519469_ERZ836877 | MGnify/ENA primary metagenome ERZ836877 (study PRJEB31850, sample SAMEA3708809) | human gut metagenome | biome: human gut; feature: human-associated habitat; material: faeces | place: China | collected 2014 ... | reverse complement strand
GTGTGATAAACTTAAATCAAAGAATATGTAAAATTATATATTATTGGAATATTTATACTAGCTTTAAGGCAGATTAAATACATAAACTACATAGAGGAGGGTTTTGTATGGATGAAAACAATATTTTATATGAAGAAAAAAAAGAAAAAGTTTTGGAATTTATAAATAGTAAAGATTATTTCCCTATGGGATTGAAAGATATTGAGGTAATAATGCAGGTACCTCATGAAGACAGAGAGATTTTTTCTAATATTATAGAAGATTTAGAAAAAGAGGGTAAAATAATAAAGTCTAAAAAAGGTAAAATTATGAAACCTGAAGAACTAAAGTTGTATGTAGGACAGCTTACAGGAAATAGCCGAGGCTTTGGCTTTGTAAAGGTTGATGGTCTTGAGGAAGACATTTTTATTCCGGCTAATGCTATGAATAATGCCATGCACAAAGATACCGTAATGGTTAAGCTTAATCCAAGTTCCAGAGGAAAAAGACAAGAGGGCGAAGTCGTAAAAATAATCAAAAGAGGTATGGACGGTATAGTCGGTACTTACCAAAGCGTAAAGGGTTATGGCTTTGTTATTCCTGATGACAAGAAAATAGCAGACGATATTTTCATTTCTTCTGGAGATAGTATGGGAGCAGTTACAGGTCATAAAGTAGTAGTGAAAATTACTAAGCCAGCAGGACAAAAGAGAAAAAATCCAGAGGGTAAAATTATTGAAATACTAGGACATATTGATGACCCAGGCGTTGATATTCTTTCAATAATAAGACAATTTAATCTTCCTACTGATTTTCCTGAAGATGTAATGAAACAGACAGAGAGTATTCCAAGTGTTATTGACCAAGAAGAAGCTAAAAAGCGTGAAGATTTAAGAGATGTGACAATGGTTACTATTGATGGGGAAGATGCAAAAGACCTTGATGACGCTGTTTCTGTAGAAGTTCTTGAAAATGGTAACTATAAATTAGGCGTATATATTGCAGATGTTTCTCATTATGTAACAGAAAATTCTCCTTTGGATAAAGAGGCTTATAAAAGAGGTACAAGTGTATATTTAGTAGACAGAGTTATACCTATGTTACCTCATAAATTGTCAAACGGTATTTGTTCTCTTAATGCCGGAGAAGATAGATTTACTTTATGCTGTATTATGGAAATAGATAAAAAAGGTACAGTCATAAATTCTGATATTAAAAAGGCTGTTATAAATGTAAACAGAAGAATGTCATACAATGTAGTATATGATTTACTTACAAATGAAAATTCTGAGTATTTAAAAGAATATGAAGATTTAATGCCCATGTTTAAAAATATGGAAAAACTTAGAAATATTCTTTTAGAAAAGAGAATAAAGCGAGGAGCTATTGAGTTTGAATTTGACGAAGCAAAGATTATACTTGATGAAAATGGTAAGCCTATTGACATTGTAAAAAGAGAAAGAAATGTAGCCACAAGTATTATTGAAGAATTTATGCTTGCAGCTAATGAAACAATAGCCGAAAGATTTTTCTGGCTTGAATTACCTTTTGTGTACAGAACTCACGAAGTACCTGATGAAGAAAAGGTAGAACAGCTTGAAAACTTTATCGGTAAAATGGGATATATATTAAAAGGTAATGCGACACATCCAAAGTCTTTCCAAAAAATGTTGGAACAGGCTAAGGGAAAACCTGAGGAATTGCTTATTCATAGAATGACATTACGCAGTTTCAAACAAGCTCGATATACTGCTGAAAATGGCAAGCACTTTGGCTTGGCAGCCACATATTACTGCCACTTTACTTCTCCTATTAGAAGATACCCGGATTTACAAATTCACAGAATTATAAGTCAGTATTTAACAGGAGAATTGACAGATAAAAGAATAAGCAAATATAATAGAACCCTTGCACAAGTAGCACTTCAATGTTCTATAAATGAAAGAAAAGCAGAAGATGCTGAAAGAGAAACAGATAAATATAAAATTGTTGAATATATGCAGGATAAAATTGGAGAAACATTTGACGGTATTATTTCAGGTGTTACTTCTTGGGGAATATATGTAGAACTTGAAAATACTGTTGAGGGTATGGTATCAACTGATGATTTGTATGATGATTACTATATCTATGATGAAGATAGTATGTCATATATGGGAGAGCATACTCATAAGACATATACTATTGGCGATAAGGTAAAGGTTACGCTTGTGAGAGCAAGCCTGATTGATAGAGTGATTGACTTTGAATTTGCACAAGAAGAAAATTAATGTTGCAAATGAAAGGATATAGTGATAACATTTAAGATAATGTTATTTTATAAACAAAAGTGAGGGGATAGTATTGGTAGCTAAAATTTATTCGTCTGGACTTATGGGGGTAAATGGTTACACAGTTGAAGTTGAGGTAGATACAAGTCAAGGTTTACCTAGTTTTGAAACTGTTGGACTTCCAGATAGTGCTGTAAAAGAGTCTAAAGAGAGAGTAAGGACAGCAATTAAAAATTCAGGCTATACTTTCCCTGTAAAGAAAATTACAGTAAATCTTGCACCGGCAAATACAAGAAAAGAAGGTCCAGCCTATGATTTACCTATAGCTTTAGGTATATTAAGTACCATAGGTATTATAAAATGTAAGGATATTAGTGATAGTATTTTTATAGGAGAATTATCTCTTGATGGTAGAGTAAGGGCTGTTGACGGAGTTTTGCCTATGGTACTTTCTGCAAGGGACAATGGCTTTAAAAGATGCTTTGTTCCTTGTGAAAATGCCGATGAGGCTGCTTTGGTAAACGATATTTCTGTATATCCAGTTAGTTCTGTATCACAGCTTGTAGATTTCTTTAATGGTAAAATAAAAATTGAACCTAGAATTGTTGACATAGAGGCATTTTTTAATAATAAAGAACAGGAAACAAATGATTTTGCTGATGTAAAAGGGCAGGAAAATGTAAAAAGAGCTTTGGAGATTGCTGCTGCTGGTATGCACAATGTACTTATGATAGGACCTCCTGGTTCTGGCAAGACAATGATGGCAAAAAGACTTCCAACTATATTGCCGGATTTATCTATGGAAGAAAGTTTAGAAATTACAAAAATATATTCAGTAGCCGGTCTTTTGAGAAATAGAGATGCACTTTTTACAAAACGCCCTTTTAGAGCACCTCACCATACTATTTCTGGCTCAGCTATGGTAGGTGGAGGTAGAATACCAAAACCTGGAGAAGTAAGTCTTTCTCATAATGGTGTTTTGTTTTTAGATGAATTACCGGAATTTAGAAGAGATGTTTTAGAAGAGTTAAGACAGCCTTTGGAGGATTGTAAGGTTACTATTTCCAGGGTTAATGGTACAATGACATATCCAGCTAACCTTATGCTTGTGGCGTCAATGAATCCTTGCCCTTGTGGCTATCATGGATATTCTGATAAATGTACCTGTTCTCCTAGCCAAATTAAAAGATATATGGGGAAGATAAGTGGACCATTGTTGGATAGAATTGATATTCAAATTGAGGCTTCAGCTGTAGAGTATTCGGATTTGGAAAGTAAAGAGGCTGGCACAAGTTCATCAGAAATAAAAGAGAGAGTTATAAAAGCTCAAAAAATACAGTTAGAAAGATATAAGAATGATAATATTTTCTTTAATTCGCAACTTTCAGCCCCTTTGATTGAAAAATATTGTGCTTTGGGCGAAAGTGAAAAACAAATGATGAAAACAGCTTTTGACAGACTTAATTTTAGTGCAAGAGCATACCATAAATTGTTAAAAATAGCTAGGACTATTGCAGATTTAGATAGTAGCGAAAATATAGAGGTAAGGCATATAGCTGAGGCTTTGCAACTTAGAAATCTGGATAGAGTTACTCTACATTAGGAGTGATTTGTATGAATTGTGATAATAAATACATAATGTGGTTGTCTTCACTTAATAATATAAAATTGTCTACAAGAAGAAAATTGCTTGATTATTTTGGTAGTGGGCAAGAATTATGGTTGGCAGATAGTAAAGATTTAAAATACTCTGAAATTTTAAATAAAACTACAATAGAAAAAATAGTAGCTAGTAGATATAAATACTCTGTCGATGAAGAACTGGAAAAATTAAACAATATTAATGCTAAATTTTATACAGAAGATGATGAAGAATATCCTGAAAAATTAAAGTATATTCCAGATGCCCCTTTAGGTATATATGTAAGAGGAAAGATAGTTCCGGAAGATAAGGTAAGTGTAGCTATTGTAGGCTCAAGGCGAATTACTGACTATGGTGCTATGTGTTGTGAGAAATTTTCAAGAGAATTAGCACAAAATGGCATATGCGTTGTAAGTGGTCTTGCGATGGGTACAGATGCCGTAGCTCATAGCAGTTGCTTAAAAGGTGGAGGTATTACCTTTGCTGTTTTAGGTACTGGTATTGACACTATTTATCCTGTTTGTAATACCAATTTAGCAGATAAAGTTATGGAAAAAGGCTGTTTGATAAGTGAATTTCCTTTAGGAACAAAGGCTTTTCCAGCAAACTTTCCAATAAGAAACAGAATTATAAGTGGTATGTGCGATGTTACTGTTGTTATTGAGGCTGATGAAAAAAGTGGCACAATGATAACAGCAAACCACGCATTGGAACAGGGTAGAACAGTTATGGCTTTGCCGGGAAATATAACAAGTCGACTTAGTAGAGGTACTAACAATTTAATAAGACTTGGAGCAACCGCTGTTACAAAAACAGAGGATATTTTAGAGGAATTGAACATAACAATACCTATTGAAAATACAAAAGAAAATATTAAAAATTCAGGAAAAATAATAAATGGTCTTGCACCAAATGAAAAATTGGTTTATGATTGTATGGATTATGAACCAATTACGATTGATGAAATAATAGAGTAGATTAATTTGAATATACAGGACGCGTCTTGTGCATTAACTATGTTAGAAGTTCAAGGACTGATACAGAAAATGTCAGGGCAGAAATATGTAAAAGTTCTGTAGGAGGATGTATAATGAGTGCGAAAAAATATCTGGTTATAGTGGAGTCACCAGAAAAATCAAAGAATATACATGGCTTTTTAGGCTCTAATTATAAAGTAATTGCTACCAAAGGTCATGTTAGGGATTTGCCTAAAAGTGAGCTTGGTATTGATATAGAAAATGATTTTGAACCTAAATACATTACTATACGAGGAAAAGGGGAAATATTGGCACAACTTCGTAAAGAAGTTAAAAAAGCCGATAAGGTTTATTTGGCAACTGACCCTGATCGAGAGGGAGAGGCAATTAGTTGGCATTTATTATATGCCTTAAAACTTGACCCAGAAAAGACAGCTAGAGTTACATTTAACGAAATTACAAAAGATGTAGTTAAAAAGTCTATAAAAGAAGCAAGAGAAATTGATATGGACTTAGTTAATGCACAGCAAGCTAGACGAGAATTAGATAGAATAGTAGGTTATAAAATCAGTCCACTTCTTTGGAAAAAAGTAAAGAAAGGTCTTAGTGCCGGTAGAGTACAGTCTGTTGCACTTAAACTTATTTGTGAAAGAGAAGAAGAAATAGAAAACTTTGTTCCACAGGAATATTGGTCTATTGATTCTACATTTAAAACTACAAAGGGTAAAAAGTTCCCTGCCAAGTTCTATGGAGATAAAAAGGGCAAAATTGAATTAAATACAAAGGAAGAAACAGATAAAATCCTTAAAGCTGTTGAAAATGCTGACTTTACTGTAGAAAAGGTAAAGAAAAGTGTTAGAGCTAAAAATGCCCCAGCTCCATTTACTACAAGTACAATGCAGCAGGAGGCATCAAAACTTTTAGGCTTTGCTCCTCAAAAGACAATGAGAATTGCCCAGCAACTTTATGAAGGTGTTGATATTGAGGGTGAGGGTACAGTAGGTTTGGTATCTTATATCAGAACTGACTCTGTAAGAATATCTGATGAGGCTTATGAACAGGCTAAAGATGTAGTTTCAAAACGCTATGGCGAAGAATATCTTAGAGAAAAGAAACAGTATAAGACAGATAGCTCAGCACAAGATGCTCACGAGGCTATTAGACCTACAGTAGCACAGAGATACCCTGATTCTATAAAGGAAAGCCTTAGTCGTGACCAGTATAAGCTCTATAAACTTATTTGGGAAAGATTTATGGCTAGTCAGATGATGCCAGCAAAGTATGCAACAGTAAGTGCAGACATTGATGCAAATGATTATATATTTAGAGCAACTGGTTCAACACTTATGTTTGACGGTTATTTAGCTGTATATAAAAAGAATGAAGAGTTAGATGATGAAAAGGCTATGCCTGAAATACAGGAAAATGATACTGTAGTGCCAGTTACTATTGAGGGCAATCAGCATTTCACACAGCCACCTGCAAGATATTCAGAGGCATTACTTATTAAAACTCTTGATGATATAAAGGTAGGTAGACCATCAACTCTTGCACCAACTATTGCAACAATTCTTGCAAGAAATTATGTTACAAAGGAAAAGAAACTTTTGTATTCAACAGAATTAGGCGAAATTGTAAACGAAATACTTACAAAGAACTTTGAACCAATTATCAATGCTGAATTTACGGCTGATATGGAAAATACTCTTGATATGGTTGCTGACGGTAAAATGGAATGGAAGCAAGTGTTAAGAGATTTCTATCCTTTACTTGCTGAACTTTTAGCAGAGGCAGAGGCAAAGGTTGAAAATGTAGAAATTCAAGATGAGGTTACAGATGTTATTTGCGAAGAATGTGGCAGAAATATGGTTGTGAAATATGGCAAGTACGGCAAGTTCCTTGCTTGTCCTGGTTTCCCAGAATGTAGAAATACAAAACCTCTTTTTGAAGAAGCTGGCGTAAACTGTCCAATTTGTGGTGGCAAAGTTTTAATAAAGAAAACTAAAAAGGGCAGAAAGTATTTTGGTTGTGAACATAATCCGGAATGTAGTATGATTTCTTGGTATAAGCCAACTGGGGAAATTTGTCCGGAATGTGGCGATGTACTTGTGGTAAAGGGTACAAAGACTAAGAGAGTTGCTTGTAACAATCCAGAATGTAATTTCACTAAAGAATATGTAGAAAAAGAAAATGAAGAAGAATAAATAATGTGTTATGAATCCCGTTTGCATTTTGTAAACGGGACACATAATATAAAGCAAAGGAGGGCATGTATGGCAGAATTAGTTTTATATCGTAGAAGATTTATACCTGATGAAAAGATTTTATTGAAAGATGATAAGGTTGTATCTGTTTCCGATGATGCCATAGTAACAAAATGGGAAGTATTGACAAAACGCCATGATTTTACTCATGGAATGTCTTGTTATTATATAAAAGAGGGATTTAAAGTAAGTAAATTCCTTGATGACAATAACGATATTGTTTATTGGTATTGTGATATAATAGAAACTGAAAAAGACGGAGATACATATACTTTTAATGATTTATTAGCAGATGTTATAATTCGTAATGATGGTAGAGTAGAGGTTGTAGATGTTGACGAAATAGGTCGTGCTTTAGAGGAACATATTTTACCAACAGAATTGATTACAAAAGCACTTTATCGTTTAGATAAATTATTGAGAATAATATATTCAGGCGATTTTGAAAAATATCAAGCACCATTAAATATTAATTAGAGGTCCGTAAATGGATGAGAAAGAAAAGAAACCTAAAAAGAAAAATATACATAGTGGTCACAGGCATAGAGTAAGACAAAGATTTTTAAAGGAAAATTCTTTAGAGAGCTTTGAAGAATACCAAATTGTTGAATTGCTTTTGTTTTACGCATATCCTATGAAAGATACTAATGAAATGGCACATAAGTTGTTAGATACATATGGCTCTTTTCATAACTTATTGGCAGCAGGCGCTGATGACTTAATGGCTAGAGGTAATTTGACAGAGGGTGCTGCTGTTTTAATATCTATGTTGCCACATATTGCAAGGCGTTATGAAAACAGCTTTTATTCTAAAAAAGAACAAATGGATACTTTTGCAAGGGCGTCAGCGTATTTGACTACATTATTGTCAGCTAGACCTTTTGAAAGTTTTGTGCTTTTGTGTTTAGATATTAATAAGCGATTAATAAATTATATTTACATAAGTGATGGCACAACAGACGGAACAAAAGTGTATATTGATAAAGTGATCGAAAAAGCATTGATAAATAAAGCTAAATTTGTTATAATAGGTCATAATCATCCATCAGGCAATAGAGAAATGTCTAATGCTGATTATGTTGCCACTACTGCTATTATTAGAAGTCTTGAACCATTAGGTATAAAAGTTTTGGACCACATTATTGTTTGCGATAAAAACTGGAAGAATAATTTTAGCTTTGCCAAGGAAAAATATCTTGGTCTGAAATACAACATATCTGCTGATTAGGAGGTAATATTATGAAAAAATTATATAAAATCAGAAGTGAAGCTGTTGTAGGTGGTGTTTGTGCGGGTATCGCAGAATATTTTAATATTGATAAAACTGTTGTAAGAGTAGCTTTTGCTCTTATCAGTTTAATAAGTGGTGTATTCTTAGGTATAGTTTTTTATATTGTTTGTATGATGGTTATGCCTGATAAAGATATATAAATTGTCATTTAGGAGGATTACAATGGAAAAGTCAATGGAAAAAGTTGTTGCACTTGCTAAAAACAGAGGTTTTGTTTATGCTGGCTCTGAAATTTACGGCGGTTTAGCAAATACATGGGATTACGGTCCTTTAGGTGTTGAGCTTAAAAATAATGTAAAAAAAGCTTGGTGGAAGAAGTTTGTTCAGGAAAGCCCTTATAATGTAGGTGTTGACTGTGCAATTCTTATGAACCCAGAAGTATGGGTAGCTAGTGGCCATGTTGGTGGCTTTAGTGACCCTCTTATGGACTGTAAGGAATGTCATGAAAGATTTAGAGCTGATAATATCATTGATGATTTTATGAAAGATAATGGTATTGAAGGTTCAGCTGACGGTATGACAGAAGCTGAAATGCAGGCTTATATCGATGAACACAATATTCCTTGCCCTAGCTGTGGTGCTCATAACTTTACTGGCATTAGACAGTTCAACCTTATGTTTAAGACTCACGCTGGTGTTACAGAAGATAGCAAAAATGTTGTTTATCTTCGTCCAGAAACTGCTCAGGGTATTTTTGTAAACTTTAAAAATGTTCAGAGAACAACAAGAAAGAAAGTTCCTTTCGGTATTGCTCAGGTTGGTAAGTCATTTAGAAATGAAATTACACCTGGTAACTTTACTTTCAGAACTAGAGAATTTGAACAGATGGAACTTGAATTCTTCTGTAAGCCTGGTACTGAAATTGAATGGTTCAACTACTGGAAAGAATACTGTAGAAATTGGCTTTTAAGCCTTAATGTAGACGAAAAGAACATTGTTCTTCGTGACCACGAAAAGGCTGAACTTGCTCACTATTCAAATGCTACAACAGATATTGAATATATGTTCCCATTTGGTAAGGGCGAACTTTGGGGTGTTGCGTCAAGAACTGACTTCGACCTTAAAGCTCATGCTGAACACTCTGGCGAAGCTATGGACTATTTTGACCCAACTACAAATGAAAAGTATGTTCCATACTGTATTGAACCATCTTTAGGTGCAGATAGAGTTACACTTGCTTTCCTTTGTGAAGCTTATGATGAAGAAGAAATTGGCGAAGGCGATGTAAGAACTGTATTACATTTTCACCCAGCACTTGCTCCTTTCAAGGCTGCTGTATTACCTCTTTCTAAGAAGCTTTCTGAAGAAGCAGGCGAAGTATTTGCAGAACTTAGCAAGTATTTCAACTGTGATTTTGATGATGCACAGGGTATTGGTAAGAGATACCGTCGTCAGGATGAAATTGGTACTCCATATTGTATTACATATGACTTTGATTCTAAGGAAGATGGTTGCGTAACTGTTCGTGATAGAGATACTATGGAACAGGAAAGAATTAAGATTTCTGAATTAAAGGATTACATTCTCAAGAAGATTGAATTTTAATTATACTTTTTAAGATAAGGTGCATTGATATTGTGTCAATGCACTTTTTTGCAAATTTTTTGTTTTTAGTCTTGTAATTGTTTACAAAAATAGTATTGCAAAATTAGTAAAATATGGTATAATAGTTGTAAGATAACTGAATTTAATTGGCAATTTGCACAATTAATATAGGAGGCGGTTAAAATGGGTAAAAAGTTTGTATATTTATTTTCAGAGGGTAATGACCATATGAGAGAATTACTCGGTGGTAAAGGTGCTAACCTTGCAGAAATGACTTTGCTTGGTATGCCAGTTCCTCAGGGTTTTACAATTACTACTGAGGCTTGTACTCAGTATTATGAAGATAATGAAACTATAAACGATGAAATTCAGCAGCAGATTATGGAATATATAGGTAAACTTGAAGAAGTTACAGGAAAGAAATTTGGAGATACTGAAAATCCACTTTTAGTTTCTGTTCGTTCTGGTTCAAGAGCCTCTATGCCTGGTATGATGGATACTATTTTAAATCTTGGCTTAAATGATGTTGTTGTAGAAACAATAGCCAAAAAGACTGGTAATCCAAGATTTGCATATGACTCATACAGAAGATTTATACAGATGTATTCAGATGTAGTAATGGGCGTAGGTAAAAAGTACTTTGAAAAATTAATTGACGAACTTAAAGCTGAAAAGGGCGTTAAGTTAGATACAGAGCTTACAGCCGATGACCTTAAAAGACTTGCAGAACAGTTTAAGGCAGAATATAAATCAGAAATAGGGAAAGATTTCCCAACTGACCCTAAGGAACAGTTGATTGGTGCTGTTGAGGCAGTTTTCCGCTCATGGAATAATGAAAGAGCTGTATATTACAGAAAGATGAATGATATTCCTGGCTCATGGGGTACTGCTGTAAATATCCAGTCAATGGTATTTGGTAATATGGGCGAAACTTCAGGTACAGGTGTTGCATTTACTCGTAATCCAGCTACTGGCGAAAATAAGCTTTTTGGTGAGTTCCTTATGAATGCACAGGGCGAAGATGTTGTTGCTGGTGTAAGAACTCCAAGAAAGATTGACCAGCTCAAGGAAGTTATGCCGGAAGTATATGATGAATTTGTAGAGATTTGTAATAAACTTGAAAATCACTATAAAGATATGCAGGATATGGAGTTTACTATTGAAGATAAAAAACTCTATATGCTCCAGACAAGAAATGGTAAGAGAACAGCAAAGGCTGCTTTAAAGATAGCTTGTGATTTAATTGATGAGGGTCTTATTGATGAAGAAGCTGCTCTTTGTATGATAAATCCAAAGCAGTTAGATGCTTTACTTCATCCACAGTTTGATGATGAGGCTTTGAAAAAAGCTGAACCAGTAGCTGTTGCTTTGGCAGCTTCTCCAGGTGCAGCTTGTGGTCAGATTGTGTTTACAGCTGAAGATGCTGTAACAAAAGCTAAGGCTGGCGAAAAGGTTGTTCTTGTTAGACTTGAAACTTCTCCAGAAGATATTGAGGGTATGAACTATGCACAGGGCGTACTTACAGTTAGAGGTGGTATGACTTCTCACGCAGCTGTTGTTGCAAGAGGTATGGGTACTTGCTGTGTTTCTGGTTGTGGCGAAATAAATATTGATGAAAATGCTAAAAAGTTTGAACTTGCTGGCAGAACTTATAAAGAGGGAGATTGGATTTCTCTTGATGGTTCTACAGGTTGTATTTATGGCGAGGCTATTCCTACAGTTCCAGCAACTATAAGTGGCGAATTTGAAAGAGTAATGAATTTAGCCGATAAGTATAGAAGACTTGAAGTTAGAACAAATGCTGATACTCCAAGAGATGCAAAACAGGCAGCAGCCTTTGGTGCACAGGGTATTGGTCTTTGTAGAACAGAGCATATGTTCTTTGATGCAGACAGAATTTCAGCTATGCGTGAAATGATTTGTTCTGATACAGTAGAAGAAAGAGAAAAAGCTCTTGATAAACTTGAACCTATGCAGCAGGGCGATTTTGAAAAACTTTATGAGGCTATGGAAGGTAAACATGTTAATATTCGTTTCCTTGACCCACCACTTCATGAATTCCTCCCTACAGCAGAAGAAGATATTGAAGAAGTTGCAAAGGCACAGGGCAAGACAGTTGAACAGATTAAGGCTATCATTGTTTCTCTCCACGAATTTAACCCTATGATGGGTCATAGAGGTTGTCGTCTTTCAGTTACATTCCCAGAAGTAGCAAGAATGCAGACAAAGGCTGTAATTAAGGCTGCTATTAATGTAACTAAGAGACACCCAGAATGGAATATTGTTCCAGAAATTATGGTTCCTTTAGTTGGCGAACTTAAAGAATTTGCGTTTGTTAAGTCAATAATTACTGAAACGGCTAATAAGATTATTGCTGAATCTGGAATTGATTTAAAGTACAAAGTAGGTACTATGATTGAAATTCCAAGAGCAGCTTTAACTGCTGATGAAATTGCAACTGAAGCTGAATTCTTCTCATTTGGTACAAATGACCTTACACAGATGACATTTGGTTTCTCAAGAGATGATGCTGGTAAGTTCCTTGATTCTTACTATTCTAATCAGATTTATGAACATGACCCATTTGCTACACTTGACCAAAAGGGTGTTGGTAAATTAGTTAATATGGCTGTTCAAGGTGGTAAGAGTACAAGACCAAATATTATTCTTGGTATTTGTGGTGAGCATGGTGGCGACCCTGCGTCTATTGATTTCTGTCATAGAGCAGGATTAACATATGTAAGTTGCTCTCCATATAGAGTTCCTATTGCAAGACTTGCAGCAGCACAGGCAGCTATAAGAAATAAATAAAATTCTATTTATCCCGTATCATAATGGTACGGGATTTTAGATTTAGATATTGAATTGGAAAGATAAATACAATGTTTTTATTTAATGTAGAAAGGAAGATTTTTTAATGACTAATGAAGTAATTGAAAATATGGTTAATAGAAGAAGTATAAGAAAATATAAGCCTGAACAGATTAAAGATGAAGAATTACAGGCTGTTATAAAGGCTGGAGAATATGCTCCTACAGGAATGGGTATGCAATCTCCTAAAATGGTTGTAGTGCAGGATAAGGAAACAATTAAATTGTTGTCAAAAATTAATGCGAAAATTATGGGTGTTGATTCTGACCCATTTTACGGAGCACCAACAGTAATTGTTGTGTTTGCTGATAAGGCTTGTAGACCAACTTATGTAGAAGATGGTTCTTTAGTGTTAGGCAATCTTATGAATGCAGCTCATTCTGTAGGATTAGGCTCTTGTTGGATTCATAGAGCAAAGGAAACTTTTGAAACTCCAGAGGGCAAAGAACTTATGAAAAAATGGGGTATAGCTGATACCTGTGTTGGTATAGGAAATTGTGTCTTAGGTTATGCTGATATGCCAATGCCAGAACCAAAAGAGAGAAAGAAAGATTATGTGGTTATGGTAAAATAACAAATGTTAAGGGGTGGTGTAATCATAAACCCTTTTTTGTTAGGGATGTATATATTAAATGTAAATGGTATATAATACTATATATGTTTAGGAATGATAGTTTTGAAAAAAATAAAACTTTCGGGAAATAAGTGGCTTTTAATATGTTACATAGCTTTGTTATGTCTTGGTATTGCTAGGGCACACTATAATAAATCTGTTAATACGGCGTCTTTGCCAGTAGAAAAGAAAAATATTGTTATAGATGCTGGGCATGGAGGCTTTGACCCTGGAAAAGTTGCATCTGATGGTATACAGGAAAAAGGCATAAACCTAAAAATATCTGAAAAGCTAAAGGCTTATTTAGAACAAGGTGGAGCAGTTGTATATATGACAAGGCTAGACGATACATCACTTTCAGATAAAAAAAGAGAGGATTTAAAAAACAGAACTGTAATAGGAAATGGAGAAAATGTAGATTTATTTGTAAGTGTTCATCAAAATTCTTTTCCTAAAAATTCAGCAAAGGGAGCACAGGTATTCTATTATAAAAAATCTGAGAATGGAAAAAGATTGGCTACCTGTATTCAATCAAGACTAAAGGAAGTTGTAGATACTG